>Ga0189292_10079_pt1 | contig 56720 bp, 51 predicted proteins | sample UW1oraminimetaG_FD_130317 | JGI IMG/M metagenome (GOLD analysis project Ga0189292, IMG submission 130317) | Marine microbial communities from the Costa Rica Dome - UW179A-orange mini metaG | ecosystem: Environmental > Aquatic > Marine > Oceanic > Photic zone | place: Costa Rica: the Eastern...
AAGGCCCGGGCGGCTACCAGTTCGTCGGTCGCACCCTGCAGATGTGGAACCGCTACCGCGCCGTCGAGGCCTTCGGCGGCCAGCCCTGGCTGCTGCGCTTCTTCGACCAGATCCGTTTCTACCCGGTCAGCGCCGAGGAGCTGCTGAAGATTCGCCGCGACTTCCCGCTGGGCCGCTACCCGCTGAAGATCGAGGAGACCGAGCTGTGCCTGTCGGACTACCAGGGCTTTCTCGCCGCCGAGGCCGACAGCATCGACACCTTCCGCCGCCAGCAGCGCGGCGCCTTCGACGCCGAACGCCAGCGCTGGATCGAATCGGGGCTGGCGCATTTCGAGAGCGAGGAAGTAGCGGCCGATCTCGGCGAGGACGCCCCGCTCGGTTGCGGCCAGCACGGCATCGAGAGCCATATCGCCGGCAATCTCTGGCAGGTGTCGGTGGCCGAGGGCACGCGCGTGGCTGCCGGCGACGTGCTGGTGATCCTTGAGAGCATGAAGATGGAAATTCCGCTGATCGCTCCGGTCGCCGGGGTGGTGAAGGACATCCGTGTGCAACCCGGCTCTCCGGTGCGCGCCGGCCAACGGGTGGTGGTGATCGAGGAGGTTTGAGAACTGTGGTCTTTGCCGACCATTTCCCCTCACCCTAGCCCTCTCCCTCAGGGAGAGGGGACCGGTTCGGCGCGGGCGCGGGGGTCTGGACATCGACGCAGCTCGCGCATTGCCATGAGCCGCGTAACGAACTCTCAGCGCCTGCGATACGAAAGCAACGCCAGACCACAAAGACCGCCAGCAACACCGGATCAACCCCCTCGCCCCTTTTAGGAGAGGACTGGGTGAGGGGAAAGAGGCCCAACCAAGTTCCTCCGCCACGACGTACCAAAGGCGCCGGACTAACAGCACCAAAGCAACGCCAGACCACAAAGACCGCCAGCAACACCGGATCAACCCCCTCGCCCCTTTGGGGAGAGGGCTGGGGTGAGGGGAAAGGGCCGCCAGCCTGACCTGAATCCCGACCGCCCGAACAGACCAGGCCCGCCATAGAGGAAGCCCACCATGACGACCCATTTCGATCTGCGCCTCGACACGCTGCGCAATGCCTATGAAGCCGGCACTACGACCCCGCGCCAGCTGATCCTGCAACTACACGCCAAGGCCGCTGAACTGAACGGGGAATTCAACGCCTTTATCCACCTGCTAAGCGTCGAAGAGCTCGAACCCTACCTGACCGCACTGGAGAACAAGACGCCAGACAAGCTGCCGCTCTACGGCATCCCGTTCGCCATCAAGGACAACATCGACCTGGCCGGCATTCCCACGACCGCTGCGTGCCCGGCGTTCGCCTACACCCCTGAAACCAGCGCCACCATCGTCGAACAGTTGATTGCGCTGGGAGCAATACCACTCGGCAAGACCAACCTCGACCAATTCGCCACCGGGCTCAACGGCACCCGCTCGCCCTATGGCGAGTGCCGCAACAGCGTGCGCCCCGACTACCCCTCCGGTGGCTCCAGCGCCGGCTCATCCCTGACCGTGGCGCTGGGCTTGTGCACCTTTGCCCTGGGCACCGACACCGCAGGCTCCGGCCGCGTGCCGGCGGCGCTGAACAACCTGGTGGGCCTCAAGGCCAGCAAGGGCCTGATCTCCACCGCCGGCGTCGTGCCCGCCTGCCGCACGCTGGATTGCGTGACCTTCTTCACCGCCACAGCGGCCGAAGCCAGCCAGCTGCTGGCGTTGACCGCCAGGCTCGATCCGCGTGACGAATACAGCCGCGCCAACCCGCTGTGGAACGACGGCACGGCATTTGGCCAGGTGAAACCCTTTCGCTTCGGTGTGCCGAAGCAACTCGAATTCCTCGGCTGCCCGGAAAGTCCGGCGCTGTTCGCCGCCACCATTGAGCAGCTAAAAGCCATCGGTGGCGAGCCGGTGGAAGTGGACTTTTCGCCCTTCCTAGAAGCCGCGCGCCTGCTCTACGAAGGCCCCTGGGTCGCCGAACGCTATAGCGTGGCCGGCGCGCTGATCGAGCAGCAACCCGACGCCGTCCTGCCGGTGATAAAGGCGGTACTGGAAAAGGCACCGGTCACCACCGCCGTGCAACTGTTCGAAGCGCAATACCGCCTGCAGCAGCTGAAGGCCATCTGCGACCGGATCATGGCCGAGGTCGATTGCGTACTGACGCCCGCGTACCCGCGCCCGGTGACGCTCGCCGAGCTTCACGCCGAACCGGTCAAGCGCAACTCGGACCTGGGCTACTACACCAACTTCATGAACATGCTGGATTACGCCGCCGTGGCTGCACCTGCCGGCGTTATGGAGAACGAGCTGCCCTGGGGCGTGACGCTGTTCGGCCGCGTGTTCACCGACCAATACCTGCTGAGCCTGGCAGACGCACTGCAACGCAAGACCGGCCTGGCCCTGGTGGGCAGCAATGCGATCACAACACCTGCCCCGCAGAATCCGGCGCGCAGCGACCGATCAAGAGTAGTCGTCTGCGGTGCGCACCTCGATGGCCTGCCGCTGAACTGGCAACTTCGCCAGCGCGGCGGTCGGCTGCTGGAGGCAACCACCAGCAGCGCGGCGTACAAGCTCTATGCGCTGGCCGGCGGCCCAGTGTTACGCCCGGGGATGGTGCGCGTCGCCGAGGGTGGCGCGGCGATTGCCGTGGAAGTCTGGGACATCCCCAGCAGCGAGCTGGGCTCTTTCCTGACCGGCATCCCCGCGCCGCTGGGCCTGGGCAAAGTGGAGCTAGAAGACGGGCGCTGGGAAACCGGCTTTATCTGCGACGGCTATGGGTTGGCCGATGCCGAGGACATCACTCGTTTCGGCGGCTGGAAGGCTTGGTTGGCGCAACGCAGCTAAGCGGAGCAGCCTTGAAAGCAATTGCCCGACACCTGATCAGCTCGTAGGGTGGGCTTCAGCCCACCACCTTGGCCGGGAACCGGGTGACGGGCCTGCACTCAGCAGCCGTCCCCCGTCGTCGCAGCCTCCCACCGCAGCATCTTGGGCACACGCAATAACTGCCTCGGAGTTCTATAAACCGCCACTGCTCGACTCTCCCTCGCCTCGTGGCATTGGCGGTACGCCGTCTAGCGTCAATCGGCCTTCTCGCAACACCACCTGCTGAACTCCCGACCCAGGCAGTGCAATGCCCGCGGCGCGCAAGGCCTCTATTAGATTGGCGCGCACCCGTGATGCGGTAAGCATGAAATCGGATCGGCGCGAGTCGCACCAGAACTGCACCTGGAAGGCGAGCTCGCTCTGGCCCATCTCGCGTATCGCCACTGAAGGCGGCGGCTCGGCGATAACGCCCTCCGCGCGTTGAGTGGCCTCTTTGAGCACGTCCAGCACGCGCTGCAAGTCGACGTTATAGCCCAAGTAGCAAATCACCTGACCGCGGCGTACTGGCGCCGCGGTGTTATTGGTGACGCGGGAGGTAAACGTCTCGGCGTTGGGCACCAATACCCTGCGGCCGTCATAGGTGCGGATTTGAGTAGCACGCAGTTCGATGCGCTCCACACTGCCCTCGGTGTCGCCGATGATGATCTGGTCGCCGAGCTGGAACGGCCGCAAGGTGAGGATCAGCAGGCCGCTGACAAAGTTGGAAAGGATGTCCTTGAGTGCGAAGCCGAGCGCCAGACTGGTCAGCCCAAGGCCCGTAACCAGCGTGCCCGGTTCCAGCCCGAAGGCGTTGGCCGCCACGATCAGGCCGAGTAACCACACCGTGTAGTAGCTGACCTGCTTGATCAGGTTCTCCACCGTCCGATCGCGTATCAGACGATGGGAGATAATCCGGATCAACGCTCGCACGCCAGCAGCCAGAGCCCAAAACACACCGATGACAAGAAGCGCCGCCAGCGCACGAGGCACGATGCTGATAGCTGCTTCAAGAAGCCGGGCGAAAGCCGTATCGATGCTGGCGCGCACATCGGTGACGAAGCGGTCGCGCTCGGACGTACGCCGGGTGCTGGCCTGCTCCAGCGCCGCTTCGAGCACAGTGGCCCACTCCACGGTCTGCGCTTCCAGGGTGCGGCCGTTGGCTTCGGCATCCTCCTCGGTGACCTGCATAAGCGTGCGCCCCGCCATTGTGATTTGGCGCGCATCGGCATTCTCGCCAACGGGCACTACGCGCGCCTTGGTAATCCCTAGTGGCGTTTCCAGCACTGCCAGCAATTGACGTTCGATTTGCCGCGCTCGCAGGCGCGCATCCAGTTCCTCAGTGCCGCCCAGGCGGAACAGCGCACGACCATCAAGGCGCACGGTAGCCAAGCCATCATCCACCTGCGCCGTAACTGCCGAAGGGGTGAGCAGGGTTGCGACGGTCAATAGCAGCGTTAGAACGGCGAGCGACAGGGCTTTCATGGGCAGCGGGCGGGCCGAGGCAGACGTGGCTGATTAAGCACAGAAGAACCGCAGCCCCGAGCCGGCCGGCTTACGGACTGCGGCTCAGAGCGAACGTGGATGCTTAGAAGATCAGCGCAAAGAGACCGAAGACGACGATCAGGCCGATCAGGAAAATGATACCGATGGTGCTGCCAAGAAATTTCAGCATTGCGGTGGCTCCCTGTTTCTCATGGATTCATTTATTCCGACTGACCTGGCCCGGCATCGTTCAAGGTTTTCGCCGGCCAGCATCCGCGGCGCTGGGGCAGATCCACTGTCGATACTCGATCATGAACGGTGCAGCACCATTCGGGAGCGTCGTTTCGGAAATTGACCTGCATCCGAGCACGTCCACCTACTCAAAAGAGAGCCCCGTGCTGCACCGCACGCCCTGTTTCATGCGGGTTTTCCAAGCTTGTACGGCATCTGGCACGCAACCTGCTCTATCCACAGTGAACGGGATGAGTCGCCACCGGCACTCATGACGCTTGGCACAATCACAGGAGCAACTTCAAGGAGAACTAGGGTTCCGGCTCACAGGGAGTGGGCGCTGGTCCGAGAGTTCTCCGGTCCCAGGGACGGGACTACACGGAGGGATAAAAGCCCGGGAGACGCGATGTCATCCCGTGCCTGTCATTCCAATGTGTAGGGAAATCACGCCATGTCCACACTACGCTCGCTGAACAAGACCCTCCTCGCCGCCGGCCTGGCCGTCGCGACGTTGTTTTCACCGCTGGCCAGCCAGGCCGCCGAGAAGCTGAAGATCGGCACTGTGGTCTGGGCCGGCTATGGCCCCTTCTACGTCGCCGACAAGAAAAACCTGTTCAAGCCCCACGGCCTCGACGTGGAGCTGCAGTTCTTCAACGACCCGGCGCTGATCCCCACCGCCATGCTCAGCCGCGCGCTGGACGGCGGCATGCTCACCTACGACCAGGTAGTGGCCTCGGTCGCCAAGGGCCTCAAGCATCGCGTGGTGATGCCCATCGACTTCTCCAACGGCGGTGACGCCATCGTCGCCGATGCCTCGGTTCAGTCGGTCGCCGACTTCAAGGACAAGAAGGTCGGCTTCAATCCACTGTCGCCCTCCGACTTTTTGCTGGCCTATGCGCTGCAGCAGAACGGCATGAGCGACAAGGACATCAATGCCGTCAACATGACCCCGGAAGGCATCCCCGGTGCCATGGCCTCGGGCAACCTGCCGGTTGGCGTGACCTACGAGCCCAACGTCTCGCAGATCCTTTCCATGGGCGGCGGCGACAAGTTCAAGGTGGTCTATTCGTCCAAGGACGCCCCCGGCCTGATCACCGACGTACTGGTCTTCGACGAGGCGGTGATCGCCAAGAAGCCCGCTGCCATCAAGGCGATGATCCAGGGCTATCTGGACGGCCTGGCCTACATGCAGGCGCACCCCGAGGAGTCGGCGAAGATCATCGGCGAGGTGCTTGGCGTCAGCGCCGAGGAAGCCGTCGAGCAGATGGCCGGCGCCTACAACATTCCGCTCGCGGAGATGGGCAAGAGCTTCACGCCAGGCGACGACACCCACTCCTTCCATGGCAGCGGCGCGATCATCGCCAAGCTGCTCAAGGACAACGGGCAGATCCCGACCATCCCGGACTTCAGCAAGACCTACGACGCCCGGTTCACCGAAGCGCTCGCCCAGTAAGCCGATGCCGGGCGGGCCGTTGCCCGCCTGTGCTGGAGAAAACCATGACTGCCAAACCTCTGTACCGCTACGCAGATGGCCGCGTCCCAAATACGCTGGCGATCCTCTACACCTTACTCGCCTACGGCGGCGGCCTGGCTCTGCTGTTCGCCGGCAATGGCTGGCTGAACGCACTGGGCACATTGCTGCTGGCCCACGGCATGATCATCGCCGCCTACCTGATCCACGAATTCGCCCACGGCGCAATCTTCAGCGTGCCCAAGCACAACGAATGGGCCGGCAATGTCTGCAGCTGGCTGTGCGGCAGCTGCTACGCCGAATTCCAGGACCTGCGCAAGAAGCACATGCGCCACCACGTCGACCGCGCCGACGTGATCACCTTCGACAGCAAGGCCTTCCTCAAGGCACGCCCGCTGTGGTTCCAGAAGCTGGTGCTGGCGCTGGAATGGGCCTATGTGCCGGCGGTGGAGCTGATCATGCATTTCTATGTGATCGCCCTGCCCTTCATCACCGACAACGACAAGCACCGCGCCCGGCGCGGCAAGGTCGCCTCGGTGCTGGCCATTCGCACGCTGCTTTTTGCCGGGCTCGCTGTGCTATCGCCGAAGGCCGTGCTGCTCTACGCCGTGGCCTGGATGATCATGCTCAGCGTGCTGCGTTTCGCCGATGCCTATCAGCACACCTACGAGGCCTTCGCCGTGCTGGAAGACGGTGCCAAGCTGCCGGAGGACAAGCGCCGCGACCGCAGCTACGAGCAGCAGAACACCTACAGCAACGTGGTTTCCGAGCGCTGGCCGGCGCTGAACCTGCTGCTGCTCAATTTCTCCTTCCACAACGCCCACCACGAAAAGCCCGTGGCGCCCTGGTATCGCTTGCCCAGGCTGCACGCCGAGCTGTACGGCAGCACCTACAACCAGGTCATCCCGATGCGCAAGCTGCTCGGCAGTTTCCACCGCTACCGCGTGCGCCGCGTGCTGGACGATGACTACGGGGTGGTCAGCGAAGGGCCAGACAAGGCCGACAACTTCTACGGCGCCGTGGGCGTCTCCTTCCTGACGGCGGTGTGACATGCACAAGGCACTGGATTACCGCGGCCGCTGCGTGGTCATCACCGGCGCCGCCGGGGGCATCGGTCGTGGCCTGGCGCAGAGTTTCGCCGCCGCCGGCGCCATCCTGGAACTGCTCGACCGTGACGCCGACGCCCTCGCCCGGCTTGCCGACGAACTCGCCGGCGACACGCCGTTGCGTTGCACCGCACTGGACCTGGGCGATCGGCAGGCGGTGCAGCAGTATGCCGACGACCTCGCCTGTCGCGGCCTGAACGCTGATGTGCTGGTCAACAATGCCGGCGTCGAGTACGCCACGCCGCTGGGCGAGTGCAGCTTCGAGGCCGATCAGCGCTGGTCGACCCTGCTGGAGAACAACGTCGGCTCCATGCAGCGCCTGACCCGTGCACTGCTGCCACGCCTGCGCGCCGGCGCCAGCGTGATCAACCAGGCCTCGATCTGGGGCCTGAAAGGCGTGCCGGGCTTTTCCGCCTATGTCGCCAGCAAGCACGCGGTGGTCGGCCTGACCCGCTCGCTGGCCTGGGAGCTGGGCCCGCGGCGCATCCGGGTGAACGCGGTGTGCCCAGGCTGGATCGCCACCGATGCGGCCATGCGCTCGCTGCAGGTGATGGCGGACGCCAACGGCCGCAGCGACAACGCCGAACTGGCGACGATACTCGCCAACCAGGCCATCCCGGAGCTGCTGACACCGGCCGATCTGGGTGGCACCTTCCTGTTCCTTGGCTCACCGCTGGCCGCCGCCCTGACCGGCCAGGCGCTGTCGGTCAGCCACGGCGAGGTGATGCACTGATGGCTGCCATCCTTACCGGGCAGACCGCTCTGGTCACCGGCGCAGCGACCGGCATCGGCCGTGCCACCGCACTCGCGCTGGCCGCCGAAGGCGCGCGGGTCTGGATCAACCATCGCGATCAACACGACCTGGCGGAACGAGTGCTCGAGCAGATCATCGCCAGCGGCGGCTGCGCCTGGGCCATCGAGGCCGATGTCAGCGATCCGGCCGCGGTCGCGGCAATGTTCGAGACCATCGAGGCGCAGGGACCGCTGGATCTGCTGGTCAACAACGCCGGGGTGATCCTGGAAAAGCCCTTTCTCGAAACCAGCGAGGCGGACTGGGCAAGGGTGCTGGGCGTCGATCTCGCCGGCGTCTACCGCTGCTGCCGCCATGCACTGGCACACATGCAGCCGCGGCGCAGCGGCGCCATCGTCAATGTCGCCTCGGACCTCGGATTTCTCGGCCGCGAGCAGTACACCGCCTACTGCACGGCCAAGGCCGGGGTGATCGGCCTAACCCGCTCACTGGCCCGCGAATTCGCTGCAGACGGCATCCGCATCAATGGCGTCGCACCCGGCCCCATCGCCACGGCGATGGTCAGCCCGGAGCACATGAGCGACGAGTGGATGGCCAAGGAGCTGGTGATCCCCATGGCGCGCCTGGGCACGCCGGAGGAAGTCGCGGCGGCCATCGTCTTCCTGCTTTCGCCGCAGGCGAGCTATTTCACCGGACAGCTGCTCGGGCCCAACGTCGGCTCCTGGATGGGCGCATGAACAGCCTGATGCCACAGGGCATGCTGATCGGCGGCGCCATCATGTGGGGGCTGGGCTGGCTGCCGCTGCAGTTCTTCGCGGCCCGCGGCCTGGCCGGCATGCCGCTGGTGCTGCTGACCTATTCGCTACTCAGCCTGCTGGCGCTGCCAGTGCTCTGGCAGCAGCGCCGCCAGTGGGCGAGCCAGTATCGCCAGGTGCTCACCATGGGCCTGTGCGGTGGCTGGGCCACCGCCGCCCTGGTTACCGCCCTGGCCGACGGCAACGTGGTGCGGGTGATGCTGCTGTTCTACCTGGCGCCAGTGTGGGCGATGGTAGGCGGCTGGCTGCTGCTGGGCGAACGCCTCAGCGGCACACGGCTGTTCGCCCTGGGGCTGGCGATGCTCGGCATCGGCCTGACCCTCGGCGTCACGAGCGAAGCGCTGGCCGCGCCCGGCGCGAACGACTGGCTGGCGCTTTCCGCCGGCCTCGCCTTCAGCCTCAACAACCTCGCCACTCGCGCTGCTGACCGGGTGCCGCTGGCGAGCAAGGCGCTGGTCAGTTTCGTCGGCAGCGCGCTGCTCGGTGGGCTGTTCTGCCTGCTGCTGCGCCAGCCACTTCCGCCCCTGGATCTGACCCTGAGCTGGCAGATCGCCCTGCTCGCCCTCGGCTGGCTGGTCAGCATGGCCGCCGTGCAGTACGGCCTGACTCATCTGGAAGCCGGCCGCGCCGCGGTGCTGGTGGTGTTCGAGCTGATCGCCGCGGTGCTGTCGTCCGCCTGGTTCGGCGCCCACGCCATCGGCCCGAACGAATGGCTCGGCGCCGCCCTGATCACCACCGCCGCGCTGATCGCCGGCTGGCCGGAACGTCCCATTTCAATCGCGACAAGGAGCGCCTGCGCATGACCGTGCACATGGATCAACTGAGCTGGGTCGATTACGAACGTCGCGTGCGCGAAGGCGCCGTGGTCTTTCTGCCCTGCGGTGCCACCGAGCAGCATGGCCCGCACCTGCCGCTGGGCACCGACGCGCTGCTGGCCAGCGCGATCAGTGCCGACGTCGCGGCACGAGTCGGCGGGCTGGTCGCACCGGCGTTGTCATACGGCTACAAGTCGCAACCGAAATGCGGCGGCGGCCAGCACTTCTGCGGCACCACCAGCCTGGATGGCGCGACCTTGAGCGCCCTGGTGCGCGACGCCGTGCGTGAGTTCCATCGCCACGGCGTGCGCCGCCTGGTGCTGGTGCTCGGCCATTACGAGAACCAGTGGTTCGTCGCCGAGGGCATCCAGCTGGCGCTGCGCGACCTCGGGCCGGGCGCCGCGCTGGAGGTGATGCGCCTGGAGCACTGGGACTTCTGCCGTGAGCAGACCCTGACCGATGTCTTCCCGGAAGGCTTCCCCGGTTTCGCGCTGGAGCATGCCGCGGTGATCGAGACCTCGCTGATGCTACATTTCCATCCGCAACTAGTCGCGCTGGAGAAGATTCCCGACGACGCCCCGGCCGACTTTCCGCCCTACGACATGTACCCCACCCGTACCGAATGGGTGCCGCCCTCCGGGGTGCTGTCCTCGGCCAAGGGCTCCAGCGCGGCGAAAGGCCAGCGGCTGGCCCACGACATCGTCGAAGGCATAGCCGCCGCGGTGTGCAAGGAGTTCGCCCTGTGAGCCTGACGACGAACCCGCTGCTCCCCGAGCATACGGCGCTGCTGGTGATCGACATGCAGCGCGACTTCTGCGCCCTGGGCGGCTACGCCGACCAGGCCGGCATGGACGTCAGCCGCTTGCGTGCACCGATCCCGGCGATCCAGGCACTACTGGATCGCACACGCAGCCTGGGCATGCTGGTCGTGCACACCCGTGAAGGCCATCGTCCGGATCTCTCCGACCTGCCCGCCCCCAAACGCCGCCGTGCCGAAGCGACCGGCGCCCCCATCGGCAGCCCCGGCCCCCTTGGCCGCCTGCTGGTGCGCGGCGAATTCGGCCATGACCTGATCGACGAACTGCAACCACGCGCTGGCGAGCCGGTGATCGACAAACCTGGCTACAGCGCTTTCGCCCATACCGATCTCGAACTGATCCTGCGCCGCCGCGGCATCGAGCGGCTGATCCTGACCGGCGTGACTACCGAGGTCTGCGTGTCTTCGACGCTGCGCCAGGCCATCGACCTTGGCTTCGACTGCCTGACCGTCAGCGATGCCTGCGCCTCGTCCGACCCGCAACTGCATGCGGCTGCGCTGGCGATGATCGAGGTGGAAGGTGGGCTGTTCGGCAGCGTGACCGACAGCGCCAGCCTGCTCCGGCGTCTGGAGCGTGCCGCATGACCGATGTGCTGAAGCTCTGGCCACTGCTGACCGCCACGCATCGCTATGACAAGTCGATTTCCACCCGCAATCGCGGCCAGGGCACGCTGATCGACGCGCCGATCCTCGCCTTCCTTATCGAAACCCGACAGGGTCGCGTGCTGTTCGACGTCGGCTGCGACTACGCCAAGCTCAGCGATCCGCAGCTGCGTGCGCGCTGGTTCGATCCGGTGGAGTTTCCCATGGGGCCGCCCGAGATGAGCGAGGAGCAGCGACTACCCGCTCACCTCGCCCGACACGGGCTTTCACCCGCTGATATTGATCTCGTGTTCCTCAGTCATCTGCATTTCGATCACGCCGGTGGCCTGTGCGAACTGTGCGGCTGCGACGTGCATGTGCACGAAGCGGAACTCGCCGCCGCCCGCGCCCAGGCGGACGATGCCTATTTCGCCGATGACTTTGCCGGCGAACATCGCTGGACGCCGCAGCGCGACGAGTACGAGCTGCTGCCCGGACTGCGCGCGATCAATACCCCTGGGCACACCGCCGGCCACATGTCGCTGCTTATCGAATTGCCGCACGGCAAGCCGGTGATTCTCGCCGGGGACGCTGCGGACCTGAGCGAGAACCTGGTCGACGAAGTCGCGCCCGGCCTCTGCTGGCAGGACCGCGAAGACCTGGCGTTGGCCAGCATCCGCAAGCTCAAGGCCACCGCTGCCGAAACCGACGCCGCAATCTGGCCGAATCACGACATGGCCTTCTGGCGCACCCTCAAACGCTTTCCGGAGTACCACGCATGAAGAGCGTTCCCGATGCCTATCTTGGCGTGTGGCGCCGGCGCCTGCTGACCACCACGGCCGGCTTGCGTGACGAAACCAGCGAGGTGTACTGGCTGCAAACCGCCAGCCTGCACGCCGACCTGCGCCTGCCGCGGCCGCAAGCGCTGCCGCCAGCCGCCTCGCTAGAAACCTGCAGCCATGCCCAGCAGCTGGCCCTGAGCGAACAGGCAGGCTTCGCCGGCATCACCGAGGTCAACGGCGATATCTGCCAGTGGCATCGGTTGATCGACTTCCAGCCGCCGGGCGGGCCTGCGGATATCGGCCTGATGCGCTTCGAGACCCCGGAGCGGCTGCTGGAAGACGGGCTGGACGGCAGCTACCACGAAATCTGGCAGCGCCTGCCCGAATCCGATGGCGTCAACTGGGGCCTTTGGTTGCATGCGGCAAAACAGCCGGCCCGCCAGGCCTGCCTGCTGGTGGCGGGCGATTACTTCCTGTTCGCCGCCGAGCGACCGATTCTGTTGCCGACCAGCGCAGGCCATCTGCGTGACCAGCTTGCCGCCGTCGGCCCCGCGCTGCGGCCACAGTTGCTGGCCTGCGAGCTGTCCTTCGGCCGCCATCGCAACGGCGCCACGCCCTGGCAGATCACCCATTCAACGCTGCCCGGCCGCGTCGGCGACGCCCTGCTGTCGAGCTACTGGAACTTCGCCGACCCCGCCAGTCTGCCCGCCGCGGACCTGGCCGCGCTCGGCCGTTATCCGGCGGCCGGTGGCTGGCAACGCGTCGAACTGGATGTGCCCACCGCTATGCAGGAGGTTCCCGCATGACCGCACAGCTCAGCATTCCCAGCACGGCCACCGTCGCGCAGCAGACGCAACCGCCAGTGCCCGCTGCACAGGCCGCAGAGCAGGTGGTGCGCAAAGGCAGTTTCTGGCGCATTCGCGGCGACCTCTCGCGGCGCAGTGCCTGGCTGCTAACTGGCGCCGGACTGAGCCTGCCCTTCGCCATCTGGTGGCTATGGACCGCCCTCGGCCTGGCCGACCCGATGTTTATGCCCAGCCCCGGCGCAGTGCTCGAACGCATCGGACGCTGGTGGACCAGCGAGGGGCTGCTGGGGGATATCGGCATCAGCGTCTGGCGGGTCATGGCGGGCTTCGGCGTCTCGGCGCTGATCGCCCTGCCGCTGGGGCTGTACATCGGCACCTACCGTCCGGTGCAGGCCTTTCTAGAACCGCTCACCGACTTCATTCGCTACATGCCGGCCGTGGCCTTCATTCCGCTGGTGATGCTCTGGGTCGGCATCGACGAAGGTTCCAAGGTGCTGATCATCTTCATCGGCACCTTTTTCCAGATGGTGCTGATGGTCGCCGAAGACGTCCGCCGCGTGCCCATGGCGCAGATCGAGGCGGCGCAGACCATGGGCGCCAATCGGGGCGAAATCGTCAAGCTGGTGATCCTGCCGTCGGCCAAGCCGGCGCTGCTCGACACCCTGCGCATCACCTGCGGCTGGGCCTGGACCTACCTGGTGGTGGCCGAACTGGTCGCGGCCAACTCCGGCCTCGGCTACGCCATCCTCAAGGCGCAGCGCTACATGCACACCGACAAGATCTTCGCCGGCATCCTGCTGATCGGTCTGATCGGCCTGCTCACCGACCAGGCCTTCCGCTGGTTGCACCGCCGCGCCTTTCCCTGGATGAGGAAATGACCATGTCCGATGCCAAGATTCGTGTACGCCAGGTCGGCAAGACCTTCGTCAGCGAGCGCCGTGAGGTGCAGGCGCTGCAGTCGATCGACCTGGATATCCAGCCCAACGAGTTCATCACCTTCGTCGGCGCCTCGGGCTGCGGCAAATCCACGCTGCTGCGCATCATCGCCGGGCTGGAGACGCTGAGCCGCGGCGAAATCCTGCTCGACGGCAAGCCCATCGACGGCCCCGGCGTCGACCGCGCCATGGTCTTCCAGCACTACAGTCTCTACCCCTGGCTGACGGTGATGCAGAACATCAAGTTCTGCCGCCAGCTCAAGGTGATCGGCGACACCGTGCGCCACGATGGAGACGTGGAGTCCGCCGCCGGCCGCGCCGATGCCCTGCTCAACCTGATGGGTCTGACGCGCTTCGCCGATGCCTACCCCAGCCAGCTCTCCGGCGGCATGCAGCAACGCGTTGCCATTGCCCGCGCCCTGCTGCCCAAACCCGCGACACTGCTGATGGACGAGCCGTTCGGCGCGCTGGATGCGCAGACCCGCGAAGTCATGCACGACCTGATCCGCCATGTGCACCGGCTGGAAAAGAGCACCATCCTGTTCGTCACCCACGATGTCGAAGAAGCCATCTATCTGGGCAGCCGCATCGTGCTGATGGCGCCACGCCCCGGGCGCATCGATTCCATCTACGAGGTGCCGCTGCCGGCCCAGCGCCATCAGGACATGAAGCTCGCGCCAGAATTCACCGAGCTCAAGCGCGAGATCCTCGCCCGTATCCGCGAAACCTCCGGCATGCAGACCGACCTCGAGCAGCTGGCCAAACTCAGCGCCGTGGCCGGCTGAAGGCTAGCCGCCAAGCAGTTCGGCCATTGCCGCGAACACCTGACGCATGGCCGGCGCGCTGCGGCCCGGCCCACCGGCGCAATGCCCCCAGTCCGATTCGAGCGCCCGTAGCTCGGCACCCGGAATCAGCGCGGCCTCGTGGCGGGCATCCTCGACGGTGAAATACAGGTCTGTACTGCCGGGCATAAGGATGGTCCGTGCGCGGATGCACCCCAGCGCTTCGGCCAGCGAGCCACTGCCGAAACTGCGGGCCGGGTCAGCCGATTGCCAGGTATGCAGCACGCAGAGCAGGTCGTTGGCGTCCTGCTCCAGATGATCCTGTTCCCAGTAGTCGAGCAGCGCCTCAAGGCTCTCGAAGCCCAGCTCGCGCCACAGCTCATGACGATAGAACGCCTGCGAATAGGCCCAGCCGGCATAGGCACGGCCGAAAGCCCGCAGACCACGTTCCGGCGGCACGCTGTAGCGCCCTCCCAGCCAGGCGGCGTCGGCGCAGAGCGCCGCCTTCACCCCTTCGAGAAACACCCGGTTGTGCGGCCAGCAGCGTGCCGTGCAGCAGAACGGCAGGATGGCGCGCATCCGCTCGGGATAGGCCATCGCCCAGAACAGCGTCTGCATGCCGCCCATGGACCAGCCGCTGACCAGGGCGAGCTGCCAGTCGTCACCGAACAGTCGATCGAGCAACGCCTTCTGTGCGTGCACATTGTCCAGCAGGCTCACCTGTGGAAAGCCCGCACCTTCCTGTCCTGGCGCCGCATTGCTCGGCGACGTCGACCAGCCGGCGCCGAACAGGTTGCTCAGCACCACGCAGTAATCGCCGCCTGCCAGTGGCCCCTCCGCACCAAGCAGGGGCAGGCTGCCCCAATGTGTGCCGCCGTAGTAGCTCGGAATCAGCACCAGGTTGTCCCGCGCGCGGTTCGGCATACCGATTACCTGATAGCAGATGCGTGCATTACGCAATCGCTCGCCACTTTCCAGGCGCATTTCGCCCAGCGCGTGAAGTTTCTTTTCCCTTTTTATTTCAAGCATCTGCATGACTCCCACATCTGCGAAACGGGCAAGCAGTGGCACCAGCCGTAGCCCGTTTCTATACACGCTGGCATGTATATTGGATGAAGGAATCGTGCCAGCGGTGCCAAGCGCCGCCACTCATGACTCCAAGGAGCGCAAGCAGATGACCAGCTTTCCCCTCTCCTCCGTCGAGGAGCTGAAACAGCGGCTGCAGGACAAGGGCGTGAAGTACGCCATGGCCAGCTACGTCGACATGCACGGCGTGATCAAAGGCAAGTTCGTCCCGCTCGACCATCTGGGGCAGATGCTTCGCGGTTCCGAGCTATACACCGGCGCGGCACTTGACGGCGTGCCGCAGCAGATCAGCGATAACGAAGTGGCGGCGATGCCCGATCCGGCCAGCGCCACCCAGTGCAGCTGGAATCGCAGCCTGGCCTGGTTCGCCAGCGACCTTTATCTAGACGGCAAGCCCTTCGACGCCTGCTCCCGCGGCATCCTCAAGCGCCAGACCGATGCTGCGGCCGAGATGGGCTACAGCTTCAATCTGGGCATCGAGACCGAGTTCTTCCTCTACAAGGACACCCCGGATGGCGGCTTCGCGCCCATTTCCGAGCGCGACGACATGGCCAAGCCCTGCTACGACCCGCGTCTGCTGATGGACAACCTGCCCATCGTCGACGAACTGGTGCAGGCGATGAACGAGATGGGCTGGGGCGTCTACTCCTTCGACCACGAGGACGCCAACGGCCAGTTCGAAACCGATTTCAAGTACACCGACGCCCTCGGCATGGCCGACCGCTTCGTGTTCTTCCGCATGATGGCCAACGAAATCGCCCGCAAGCACGGCGCCTTCGCCACCTTCATGCCCAAGCCCTCGGCCAACCGCACCGGCAGCGGCGCGCACTACAACATGTCGCTCGCCGACATCGAGACCGGCAAGAACCTGTTCGAAGTCGATGGCGAAGACCCCTACGGCTGCGGCGTGACCCCGCTGGCCTATCACTTCATCGCCGGGGTGCTGAAACACGCCAAGGCCATCTGCGCGGTCATCGCGCCTACGGTCAACAGCTACAAGCGGCTGATCCGCAAGGGCGCCATGTCCGGCTCGACCTGGGCGCCGGTGTTCTGCTGCTACGGCAACAACAACCGCACCAACATGCTGCGCATTCCGTCCCAGGGCGCGCGGGTCGAATGCCGCGCCGCCGACATCGGCTGCAACCCCTACCTCGGTGCCGCGATGATCCTCGCCGCCGGCCTGGAGGGCATCCGCGACAAGCTCGATCCCGGCCAGCCGCACCGCGAGAACATGTATCACTACAGCGAACGGGAGGTCGCGCAGATGGGCATCGAGACCCTGCCGCGCACCCTCAGCGAAGCCATCGACGCCTTCGAGGCCGACCCGCTGTCGCGCCAGGTGTTCGGCGATGCCATGTACCAGGCCTTTGTCGAGTTCAAGCGCGACGAATGGAATGCCTACCACACCCATGTTTCCGACTGGGAAATCCAGCGCTATCTGAAGTTCTTCTGAACCGGGAGTACCGCCATGCACGGCACCATGATGAAAAAGCTGCTCTGCGCCGGGGCCATTGCCCTCGCCGCCCTCGCCCCGCTGGCCCAGGCGGAGGAGAAAAAGACCTTCAACCTGGCCTGGACCATTTACGTCGGCTGGATGCCCTGGAAGTACGCCGACGAGTCGGGAATCATGAAGAAGTGGGCCGACAAGTACGGGATCGAGGTGAACATCAGCCAGATCAACGACTACGTCGAGTCCATCAACCAGTACAGCGCCGGCCAGTTCGACGGCGTGGTTGCCACCAGCATGGATGCGCTGTCGATTCCGGCGGCCGGTGGCGTCGACACCACCGCGCTGATCGTCGGCAGCTACTCCAACGGCAACGACGGCCTGGTGATGAAGGGCACCAGCGATCTCAAACAGATCAAGGGCCAGCAGGTGCACCTAGTGGAACTGTCGGTGTCGCATTACATCCTCGCCAAGGCGCTGGACAGCGTAGGCCTGTCGGAGAAGGACGTGCAGGTGGTCAACACCTCGGACGCCGACATCGTCGCTGCCTTCAGTACGGCCGATGTACGCAACGTGGCGACCTGGAGTCCGCTGCTGCAGGAAGTCGCCGCCACACCGGATGCACATCAGGTCTTCGACTCGGCCAGCGTGCCGGGCCACGTCAAGGACCTGCTGATCGTCAACAGCGAGACGCTGGCCGACAACCCCGCGTTCGGCAAGGCAGTCACCGGCGCCTGGTACGAGGTGATGGCGATCATGGCCAGCGACACACCGGAAGGCGCCGAGCTGCGCGCCCAGCTGGGCGCAGCTTCCGGCACCGACCAGGCCGGCTACGAGGCGCAACTCAAGGGTACCCACATGTTCTATCAGCCAGCCGAAGCGGTCGCCTTCATCTCAGGCGCTCAGGCCCATGAAGCCGTGGACAGCGTGCGCACGTTCTCCTTCGACCACGGCCTGCTGGGCGATGGTGCGGATTCAGTGGACTTTGTCGGTATCGCCATGCCGACCGGCGCGCTCGGTGACCAGGGCAATCTCAAGCTGCGCTTCGACACCACCTACATGCAGATGGCCGCCGACGGCGCCCTGTGAGGGCTTGCCACGCAGTGGGCCTTGCCGGCACGCTGCGTGGCCGCCGAGCATTTCGAGGAGCCTTATGCGCCGTACCAAAGAAGACGCCGAGCAGACTCGCCTCAAGGTCATCGCCGCAGCACTCGAGCTGTTCAGCCGCAACGGCTACTCGAACACCACGCTGGCGATGATCGCCGAGGCCGCGGGCTTCAGTCGCGGCCCTATCTACTGGCATTTCAAGAGCAAGGACGAGCTTTACCAGGCCGTACTGACCATTTCCCAAGAGCCGTTGGAGCGATTGATAGCGCGCAGCCGGAAACTCGCCAAGGAACCAGCTGCCGCCCTCGAGCATTTCGTCAACGAGTGGTTCCGCCTGCTACTGGACGACCGCTGGTATCGCCAGTCTTTCGAGATCCTGCTGAACAAGACCGAACTCACAGCGCAGATGGCCAGCACGCTCAAGCGTGAGCGCAAGCTGACCCGCGACATGGTCCAATTGCTCGAGGAGCTGATCGAGCAAGGGCAGCACATGCAGGTTATTCAGCACTGCCAGCCGCCCCGCGCGCTAGCGTTGCTGCTCTACTCAAGTTTGATGGGCATCACCCACACCTGGCTGCTGTCACCGAAGCTGTTCTCACTCAGGGAGCAGGCGCCCTTTATGGCGAGCAATCTGTTGGCACTGGTGACGGCAGTGCATATCGACACTGCCCAGCAGACTAGCCGAGCAACCGAGGGCGTTTGAGGTTGCTTAGCAGGGAGGATCTGAGGGCGGCGGCATCCAGATCGATGGTGCTGATCAGGCCGGCGATCTCGGCGCGGGAAAGGGATACACGGCACGGCAGGCCGGTGAGCAGCAGCGATTCGCCGGTCGCCTCATCGATGAGCATTACGCGTACGGTGGACGGCGAGTCCATGCGGGCGCTGAATACCAGCGGCTCGAAGTCCTGCTGAATCAGTGCGAAGGCTTCCGGTTGCCTGAAACGTTTCATGGCGACAACTCCATTTGTCAGGCGGCGCATTCTAGCAGCCGGCTGGCGCATCGCCACCTCGGCAACTGCCAACTCTGCCACAGGCTGGAGCGATCTCATCGAGCAACCATCAACGAACGGCCAGGCGGGACAACGCACCAAAATTGCGCCCGTTTGGGTTTGCTTGCGGCGTGCGTGGCAGTTGCGCAGAGGTGACTACGAAGGCGTCGCTTTCGGGGAGGTCGCCTGCGCTCGCATGAGCGTGATGGGACCAAACTGGGACCAACAACGCCCCTTTTCGGAACCCCAGAAACACTGAAGGCCCCGGAATACGGGGCCTTCAGGATTGCAGATGGCGGAAGCGCAGAGATTCGAACTCTGGGAAGGGTCTCCCCTTCGGCGGTTTTCAAGACCGCTGCCTTCAACCACTCGGCCACACTTCCGGATAAAGCGGGCGCAATAGTACCGGATAGAAATACACTGTCAAACACTGATGCTAGGCATTCAACTTGCCTCTGCTATGATCCGGGACAAATCGTCTCAGGCTTGAATTCATCCAAGGAGTGTCGCCATGCACGAACACGAATACGCGCTTAGCCACACGCAGGTCGAACAGCGCGAGGTCAGCAAGGTCCTGCGTAACACCTACGGGCTACTGGCCATGACCCTCGCGTTCAGCGGCCTGGTTGCCTATTTGGCCATGCAGGCCAACGCGGCCTACCCGAATATCTTCGTGGTGCTGATCGGCTTTTACGGGCTGTTCTTCCTCACTGCCAAACTGCGCAACTCGGCATGGGGCCTGGTTTCCACCTTCGCCCTGACCGGCTTCATGGGCTACACCCTGGGCCCGATCCTCAACATGTATCTGGGTCTAGCCAACGGCGGTGAGCTGATCAGCTCGGCGTTGTCGATGACTGCCCTGGTGTTCTTCGGACTGTCGGCTTACGTGCTGATCACCCGCAAGGACATGAGCTTCCTCAGTGGCTTCATCACCGCGGGCTTCTTCGTGTTGATCGGCGCCATGCTGGCGGGCTTCTTCTTCCAGATTACTGGGCTGCAACTGGCGATCAGCGCAGGTTTCGTGCTGTTCTCCTCGGCCTGCATCCTGTTCCAGACCAGCGCCATCATCCACGGCGGCGAGCGCAACTACATCATGGCCACCATTGGCCTGTTCGTTTCGCTATACAACCTGTTCATCAGCCTGCTACAGCTGCTGGGCATCTTCGGTGGCGACGACTGATCGCTCCCCGGCTTGAACAAGCCCGCTTCGGCGGGCTTTTTCATGCCTGCAGCTGGCGTATCATGTCGGCTGTTCTGCCATGGTGCCCCGATGAAATTCGTAATCGCCCTGTTCGCTCCGCCCCATTCACCCGCTGCCCGCCGCGCGTTGCGCTTTGCCGAAGCCGTGCTCGCTGGCGGGCATGAAATCGTCCGGCTGTTCTTCTATCAGGATGGCGTGCACAGTGCTTCAGCGAATGTCGTGGCGGCACAGGACGAACTGGACGTGGCGGCTGAATGGAGCCGTTTCGTCAGCGCCAACCAGCTGGACGGCGTGGTATGCATCGCCGCCGGCCTGCGTCGCGGCGTACTGGATGCCGGCGAAGCGCAGCGCTACCAGCGTCCGGCAGCGAACCTTGCCGCTAGCTGGGAGCTGTCGGGGCTGGGCCAGCTGCATGAAGCCGCGCAACAAGCGGATCGGCTCGTCTGCTTCGGAGGCCAATGATGGTGCGTTCCATGCTAGTCATTAGCCGTCAGGCGCCTTGGGCCGGCCCGTCGGCCCGCGAGGCACTGGATATCGTGTTGGCCGGCGGCGCTTTCGAGCTGCCGCTCGGGCTGCTGTTTCTCGACGACGGCGTATTCCAGCTTACGAAGGCGCAGCAGGCCGCATCGCTCGAGCAGAAAGATCTGAGCGCGAATCTGCAGGCGCTGCCGCTGTTCGGCATCGACAGTCTGTTCGTCGCTCGCCGCAGCCTGGCCGAGCGCAACCTGGATGAATCCTCTCTGGCGCTGCCAGTCGAAATCCTCGACGACACCGACCTGAGCACCCTGATCAACCGCTATGACCATGTGATCACGATCTGATGGCCACTTTGCATGTGCTTTCCCATTCGCCCTTCAGCGACGGCCGCTTCAGCAGCTGTCTGCCGCTGCTAGGTGACACCGACGCCCTGCTGCTGACCGGCGACGCAACCTACGCCCTGACGGCCGGAACCAAACCCGCGACCGAGCTGGAGCAACTGTCTGAGCAGGTCGCGCTGTTCGCACTTGAAGAAGACGTGCAGGCCCGGGCACTCGGCATGCTGCCGTCGCGCGTGCAACTGATGGACTATGCGGGCTTTGTCGAACTGACCTGCCGCTACCAGCGGGTCAATAGCTGGCTATGAGCCTGTTAGTCGATGGGCGCGATATCGCGCTGGACAAGGACGGTTTTCTGCTCGATCTGGCTGACTGGAACGAACCCGTTGCAGAAGCGCTGGCAGACCGTGAAGACTTGACACTGGAAGCCGATCACTGGGAAATCCTGTGGCTGCTACGCGAGTTCTATGCAGAATTTCAGCTGTCGCCGGCCACGCGCCCGCTGATCAAGTACACCGCGCTCAAGCTCGGCGCGGAGAAAGGCAACAGCATGCACCTCAACCGCCTGTTCAAAGGCACCCCCGCCAAACTGGCCGCCAAGCTGGCCGGGCTGCCGAAACCGAGCAATTGTCTATGAACATCGAAACCCCAGCAGAACATCCTTTCGCCCCCTTCGTGCGCATTCTCGGCAAAGGCAAGCGTGGCGCCCGCAACCTGACACGCGAAGAAGCCCGCAAGGCCATGGGCATGCTGCTCGACGGCAAGGTCGAGGACGCTCAGCTGGGTGCTTTCCTCATGTTGCTGCGCCATAAGGAAGAAAGTGCCGAAGAGCTGGCAGGCTTCACCGAGGCCGTACGCGAGCGCGTGCAGGCACCGGCTATCGCGGTCGACCTCGACTGGCCAAGCTATGCCGGCAAGAAACGCCACCTGCCCTGGTATCTGCTGGCCGCCAAGTGCCTGGCGAACAACGGCGTGCGCATCCTCCTTCATGGCGGCGGCGCACACACCGCCGGACGCATCTATAGCGAACAGCAACTGGAGCTGCTGGGCATCCGTCACTGCAACAGTTGGGAGCAAGTAGGCGCTGCGCTGGACCAGAGCAATCTCGCGTTCATCCCGCTGGGCGCCTGGATGCCCGTGCTGCAGCGCATGATCGACATGCGCAACCTGCTCGGCCTGCGCTCCCCAGTGCATTCGCTGGCACGCCTGCTCAACCCACTGGGCGCGCGCTGCGGGTTGCAGAGCATCTTCCACCCCGGTTATCAGGACACTCATCGCCAGGCCAGCACATTGCTCGGTGACCACGCCATCGTCATCAAGGGCGAAGGCGGCGAAATCGAGATGAACCCGGACAACATCTCGCACCTCTACGGCACCACTGGCGGCACACCGTGGGATGAGGAATGGCCGGCGCTGTCCGAGCGACGTCACGTGAAGCCCGCGCAGCTCGACCCACAGCAGCTGCTTGCCGTCTGGGCTGGAGAGCAACAAGACGCGTACGGCGAACTCGCAGTGATCGCCACCATGGCCCTTGCCCTGCGAGGGCTTGGCGCGACTCGAGACGCGGCTTTCGAGCAAGCGAAAAGCTACTGGCAGGCCCGCCATTCATCGATTTAAGCGATAGGATTAACCCGCCATTCGGTCACATCGATCGAACGATGCTTCCTAGACTGCCCTCCTATGCCGTAACAGGAGGACAAAATGGGATTACTTATCGATGGCCAGTGGCATGACCGCTGGTATTCAAGCCGAGATGGCAGGTTCGAACGCGAACACTCCAAGCGTCACAACTGGATCACCCGGGATGGCTCGCCGGGGCCCGGCGGCAAAACCGGCTTTCCAGCCGAGGCCGGCCGTTACCACCTGTACGTTGCGCTAGCGTGCCCTTGGGCTCACCGCACACTGATCTACCGCAAGCTCAAAGGTTTGGAGACCCTGATCGACGTGTCTGTGGTCAGCTGGCTAATGGCGGAGAACGGCTGGACCTTCGACAAGGCAACCGGCTCCAGCGGGGACGCGCTGGACGGCCTTGAATATCTGCATCAACGCTACACCCGCGATGACTCGGGCTACTCTGGGCGCGTGACGGTTCCTATCCTGTGGGATCGGGAACGCCACTGCATCGTCAACAATGAGTCCGCCGAGATCATCCGCATTTTCAACGGTGCGTTCGACGATCTCACCGGATCGCAGCTGGATTTCTATCCTGAACCATTACGTGGCGAAATCGATGCGCTAAACGCGCGGATCTATCCGGCGATCAACAACGGGGTCTACCGAGCAGGTTTCGCCACGACCCAGGAGGCCTACGAAGAGGCCTTCGACGAGTTGTTCCGTGAGCTCGACTGGCTGGAGCGACGCCTGGGCAAGCAGCGCTACCTGACAGGGGAGTACCTGACAGAGGCCGACTGGCGCCTGTTCACCACAGCCATTCGCTTCGACGCGGTTTACCACGGCCACTTCAAGTGCAACCTGCGCCGCATCGAGGACTATCCGAACCTGTCGAACTGGCTACGCGAGCTCTACCAGTGGCCGGGAATTGCCGAAACGGTGGATTTCACACACATCAAGAACCACTACTACGCCAGCCATCGACAGATCAACGGAAATGGCATCGTGCCGAAAGGTCCGCTTCTTGGACTGGATCGACCACATGATCGCGATCGCCTGCGAGGCAGCGGCATCTGGGTGAGATCGGAGCACAGCTAGCCTGAAACCCATACCATCGCCCGGATGTCGTGCTTCTACAAAACCCCAGGTCCTGTGGGAAGCGCGCCCGCGGCGATGCGGTCACATCCGACGGCTGCCGGGGCCAGCGGATCAGTCATCCAGCTGTACCATGCTCGAGCATATGGCACATGGCAGTCTTCAGCTTCATCGGCCGCACCGGCTTGTGCATCAGCATATGGCCCAGCTCGCGGACCTGCTGCTTGAGTTCGTTGCTGTAGTTGGCGGTGATCATCAGCGCCGGTAGCGGGCTGGCGCGGCGCGCATTGACGGTGGCCACGACATCGATGCCGGTGTGGCCATTGTCCAGGTGGTAGTCGGCGATCATCAGGTCGGCCTCGGCATGGAAGTTGTCCACCTGCCGCGCCAGGTCCTCCTCGGACAGCGCCGTGATCACCTTGCAGCCCCAGCCTTCCAGCAGCGTGCGCATGCCGGCACAGATCGCCGTGTCGTTATCCAGAACCCACACCCGAGCGCCCTGCAGTCGCTGTAGCACCAGCTCCGTGGTGCTTGGCTCAGGCCGCGCCTTGGGTGCGCGCTTGGCCAGCGGTACGTCGATAGCGAAGCAGGAACCGCGGCCCGGATGCGAGCTGACCCGGATGCGGTGGCCCAACATACGGGCGATTTTCTCGACGATGGCCAGGCCGAGGCCGAGGCCGCGGTCCTGATTCGGCCGTACGCCCTCCCCACGTTTGAACTCGTGGAAGATCTCCTCGAGCTTGTCCGAGGCGATGCCGACGCCGGTGTCCCACACCTCGATGGACAGGCTTTGCCGATGGCGGCGACAGCCCAGCAGCACGCGCCCCTGCCGCGTATAGCGAATAGCGTTGGTCAGCAGATTGCGCAGAATGCGTGCAAGCAGCTGGATATCGCTGCGCACCAGCGCCGAACAGGGAATGAAGTCCAGCTGCAGTTGCTCGGCCCCGGCGATCTGGCGAAACTCCATGGCCAGGTTTTCCAGCAGCTCACTGACAGCGAACGGGGCGATATCCGGCTTGATCACACCGGCATCCAGCTTGGAAATATCGACCAGCGTGCCGAGCAGGTTTTCCACATCTTCCAGCGAATTGCTGATGTTGCGGATCAGCCCGCCGTTGGGCGCTCCCGGTTGCTCGAGCAAGGCGCTGGTGAACAGCCGCGCGGCGTTGAGCGGCTGCAGCAGGTCATGACTGACCGCAGCAAGGAATTTGGTCTTCGACAGATTGGCTACTTCCGCCTCACGCTTGGCTTCACGCAGCCGCGCCTCTACATGGCTGCGCTCGTCAATCTCGCGCAGCAGCTGGTCGTTGAGGCTGGTCAGCTCGGCGGTGCGCTCACGCACCCGCTGTTCGAGATTCTGATAGGCCTGATGCAGCGCCTCGGCGGTGCGCCGGCGATCGGTGATGTCCTGAATCAGCACGAAGATGCCGGCCACTTCGCCATTGGCCTGCCGGTTCGGCACATAGGAGCGCAGCATGTAGCGCTGCTGGCCGGCATGGTTGCGCTCGGCCATCTCGAAGCTGACGCTTTCGCCCGAGAGTGCCCGGTCGATGTACGGCTCCAGCTGCCGCCAGTGCTCGCCGCTGTGGACCTCGCGCAGCGACTGGCCGAGCATGCCGTCGCTGGGCCAGCGATACCATTCCTCGTAGACCTTGTTGGTGAACTCGTAGGTGAGATCGGCCGAGACATAGGCGATCAACGCCGGCACATGGTCGGTGATCAGGCGGATCCAGCGCTCGCTCTCGCGCAGCGCCTCGGCATGGCGGTAGCGCTCGGTGATGTCGGTGAAGGTATTGATGAAGCCACCGGTTGGCAGCGCATGGGTGCGGATTTCCAGCACGCGCCCATCGAACAGCCGCTGCTCCAGTTCGCGAATCGGCCGGCCGCGGGCGTCACGGCTGTTAGGTGTGAGCAGGGTCAGCTCGCTGTCGGCCATGACCTCCTCGAACGGTCGATGCGCCTCGATCGGCGCCAGCCCGCAGAGTTCGAGAAAGCGCCGGTTCCACAGCTCCAGCGCACCCTCGGCGCTGACCATCGCTACGCCCTGGGACAGGTTGTCCACCGCGCGCTGCAACAGCCTCGACTTCTGCGCCAGCGCCTGCTCGCGACGCATGGTCTCGCTAACTTTCACCTCGGTGATGTCGGTGTAGAGAATCACCAGCCCGCCTTCACGGGTCGGTCGCTCGCTGACCTGCACCCAACGGCCGTTGTTCAGTCGATACACCGTGGGCTCATCGCCCTTGCCGCGGTGTTCCTCGACGATCAGCCCGGTGCTTTCCGCCAGCCGGCGGACCTCGGCCAGCCGCGTGCCGGCGTTGATGCGCGCGCGCGTGCGCGTCCATAGCGACTTGAAGCGACGGTTGAACAGGACGATGCGCTGATCCCGGTCGAACAGCACGAAGGCATCGGAAATGCTTTCGATGGCGTCGACCAGGTGCTGATGCGCGGTTTCCGCGCGCAGCCGCGCATCGCTAAGCAGCTGGTTGCTGCCCTTGAGTTCGGCCATCGCCTGATTCAGAGCATCGGTGCGCTCGCGGACCTGCTCGGCCAGCTCCACCGAATGCTGAAACGCCGCATAGGAGGCATCCCGCCCGGCGCCACTGGACTCGACGCGCTCGATCAGCGCAGCGTTGATGCGCTTGAGCTTGAGGTTTTCCCGCTCGAGTTCGGCCTGACGCGCCAGCAGCTCAGCGACCTGCCCGGCCTCCCGGTCTGCCAATGGCGACACCGGTGAAGGTCTGGTTGATATGCATGCCATTGAACTGCTCTCCGTAGGTGTTGAAGCCGATCACCTGCTGGCGTCGGAGAAAAGCCGAAGTCTGTTCGCTGGTGTCGTTGCCCTCGATTTCCAGCCGGCGCAGAAAGCAGTCGCAACCAATGGTCAACAGCGGCGGCCCGAGGCGCTGTTCCAGCCGCTCGAACAGGGCTTCCAGATTCGGCATCAGCGGGCCGGGTTCCATGGCGGTGAGCACGATGCCGTTCTCCACGGCGCAATAGAAGGTCAGGCTCATGTCCTCATTGACCTTCTGGATCGAACGCACGTAGTAGTGCTCGTTGATCCGCACCGCCAGCGGGTGGGCCGCGAACAGGCGGTGATCGAGATCGCTTACTGGCACACCGATCAGCCGTGCGTATTCCTCGGCGGCCGGCTCGGCGTTCAGTTCGTAAACCCGCCGGCTGTTGCTGTCGGCGCGGGTCACCACCAGTTTGTCTTCGAGTGGCAGGATGTGATGGGTGGTGAACACCTCGAAATCCAGCCAGGTATTGATCAGCACCACGATCGCCGCACCGCTGTAGAACCGGCCGTCGTAATAGACGTAGGTATCGCTGAGATGATTGTCGTCGCCGGCCGAACCGCCGAAATGCGGAATGCTGCCGAACGCCGCGCTAAGCGCAGACAACACGATCTCCTCACGGCTGGACAGCCCGTCGAGCAGCGTCAGCGCAAAGCTGTGGTCCTTGATCGGTGCCAGCGAGTTGCTGCGGCAGTCGCTACCCAGGCGTTCGACCAACTGCTGTGCCTCGATCAGGCTGAAGCGATCCATCTCGTCGATCAGCTCGCAGGCGATGGAAAAGCTTCGATGGTCGAAGCCGACTGCCGTCACGCAGCTGCGCCCATAGCCCTGTGAGGTGATCTCGCCTGCCGAGGTGCAACCGACCAGACGCACGCCACCGAAGTATTGGCGCAGCGCATCGCCCAGTGCCGGCAAGTCATATTCCGCTGAACAGAAGAACAGCACGAAGCCCAGATGCGGGTGCATCAGTTGGCGCGCCAGGTCCTGCGCCACCGTTTCGGGTAGCCGCGCCTCGGACATCGCCGTGCGGATCACTTCGCCTTGTTCATCGGTCACGCACGATACCCCGCACCACCTGAATCGGATGTCCCCATTCTTGGGCAGGGCATATGGGACGAAAATGCTACTTGAGTACCGGTAAAGGCCTGCCTAGGTAGCATCGCGACGAAACAACGCAGGTTGCCAACAGTTCCGCTGCCGAGAGCGGTGATGTCGAATTGAGCAGATGTCGAAAAGGCTGGCCCTCACGGGTACCAGCCTTTCAGGTGCAGCGGTTGTCGTTGCACTCAGGGCGTGGGGACGATCAACGTACGCACCACTGCATCGCAACGGATGGCACGACCTACGGTTCGACTGCCATCCGCGCCCTTCCGTCGCTGTTGCTTAGAAGCTGAGCGCCGCACCCACTGCGAAGGTGCGGGTTTCTTCATCCAGCGCCGGGCTATCCTTGCCTTCGATCTCGAACTGGTTCAGCTCGGCAACCAGCGTCAGGTTGTCGTTGATGCTGTGAAACAGAGCGATGCCGCGGGTCTCGTAGTCAGCCGCACTGCCCAGACCGTTGCCGTCATCCTTCGTTTTGCCGTAGGACAGGGCTACGCGGTTCTTGCCGAAGCGGTAGGAACCCTGCAGCAGGTAGCCGTCGCTGTCCACCTCACGCAGCAGTGCTTCGCCGGCGTTGTTGGTGAAGAACGGGTTGATGCCCTCAGCCTGGAAGCCCGAGGCGGTCAGCGACAGGCTGCCCATTTTGGCCTGCACGCCGTAACCCAGGCCCTTGGAATCGACTTTGTCGATGCTGCTGTCGGTGTTGTCCGAGCTCTGCTGCATGCCGTTGATCCAGGTGTAGAACTGCGTGCCGCCCATCTCGAACTCGTAGGTGATCTCGGTTTCGAAACGCGGCGCTTCCTGGTACGCCTTGTCCAGAGTGGACGAGGTGTCCTCGGTGGTATCCACCGGGTCCATGATGCCTGCGGCGATGCGCAGACCATTCATCTTCGGCGAGCGATAGGTGATCTGCGAAGTCGGGAACGGGTATGGATAGCCGGTACCAATATTGCCGAAGGAGACGCCGCCGCCATCGACCAGGCCCAGGGTATCGCTGACCTGACCGTAACCGCTGAGCATTTCGTCGAGCAGGATGTTGGAGCGACCGAACAGGCCGAAATCCTTACCGAAAAGCACTTCGCCCCACTGCTCACTCGCTGCGGTCGCGTAGAACTGACGCACGTCGATGCCGGTTTCGGTGCCGTTGGTATCGCTGTCGTTGATCGTTACCCAGAAGGATGAGCGGCCACCGAGTTTGAGGTCGCCGACCTGCTTGCCGAAGTTGAAGCCGATCCAGTTGGGCAGAAAGCCCATCTTCACCCGCGACTGCTTGCGGTCGAACTGCTCACCATCCCGATCGATGTCGCTGTGGACGTAGAAGGTGTTGAAGTAACCATCTACGGCGAAGGTGGTGTCCCCTTCATCGTAAAGCATGATTTCGGCAAGTGCCGATTGGCTTACGGTCATGGCGACGGCACTGGCAAGGGCCAGTGGTAGCAGGGTTGATACGGCTTTCTTGTTCTTGTGCATGGCGCTCTCCGCGGTAATGACGACAAGCAGTCGTGACGGGAGCGATTATCGAAAGGCCATCAGGGCACACATACGCTTCGATGGCGGCGAAAGGCTAGTACTTTCGCCGCGGGGGTCGATCTGCGCGCAAAGCATGTCATCCGCAGACGTCATAGATGTGGGCTTAGGTACTACATCCAAAGCAGCGCGCGCCTAATCCGGCGCAGACAAAAGCCCGATCCTTCTATTGCTCGTAGTGGATGCGGAACGCCCGGCAGTACAGGGCTACCGTCTGACGACGGGGGTGGGTTCGGTCAGCGCTGCTGCCAGCGCGCGTCCGGTGCGTCTGCATTGGCCACGACACACCAACCGCCGATGGCGCTGCGCAGTGCATGTAGCTGATCACGCATATCCTGAACCTGGAGGACAGCCATGGCGGCGTTCACAGCGGCGGGATGGCTGTTGTCGCCGCCAGCCAAGCGAGCTTGCCAGATACGCTCGGCATGCCGCCGCAAGTCCGCGCTCTGTTCTGACAGCGACGCGCTGTCGAGGGACGCCGCGGTGGTCTGCGCAGCCAGGTTGCCAGCGAAGGCTTCAAGGAAGGCTTCGATATGGCCAAGAATTTCGGGGGCCGAAGCGCTGGGGGATTGCACGGCGAACACGATACCGGGCCGCTCGCCGAACTGGCGAAAGCCGCAAAACACCGCGTAGCCCAGTTGCAGCTCGCTGCGCAGGCGGCGGAAGAACGCGCCCTCCATGAGCCGTGAAAGCTGTCGCCAAGCCGCCTCCGTGGCCGCCATACGATCCGGCAGAGGGCAAAACAGGACCAGCGCAGTTTCTTCACCCGGCTCGCCAAAGCGAGACCACTGGTAGCGCGGCACGCCTGCGGCCTGCTCACTGCTGATGAGGTCCGGCATGCCGGGCACAGCATCGAGAACATCCTGCAACGGTCCACTCAGATGAACTGGGAATCCAACCACCAATGCATCCCAGTGTGACCGGAGCCAGAGCAGATCGAGTCCGGCCTGATGCAGAGGAAGGCCATCAACGGACGTCATCGGCTCCAGCAGAGCAGGAATTCGGCGTAGCAGCTGCCGTATCAGTATCTCGTCGGCACACGGGGTTTCAGCTTTGCTGAGCAAGCGCGAACCTTCATCGAACGCACTGGCTGGTGGCGCCTTCAGTATCCTGAGCAAGTCCCGAAGAATGATCGGTGCCGCCTCGGCATGGCCGACCAGGGACAGACACCAACTGCGCCCGTGGTCTTCGAAACGCACCTCGACCCCCGCCTGTGCGGCGGCATGGGTATGTGGTCGCAATGCAGCGTTCAGCACGTGCCACAGGCCGGCCGCCGGCTGCCCACTGGACAGGCGCCACCTGACATACAGTGCACCCTGCCCACTCGCACCGTCGCCGTGCTCGAGCCAACACAGCGATGGCGACAGCACCGGCGCCGTCCGCGGCTGCACTCGCTCACTCAACCAGGGATTGCGTTCGGGGAGCTGCCATTGCCACGCTCTGGGATCTGGAATCGGCAGCTGTTGCGAAGCCACCTGCAGCGCAAATCCCGCGCCTTTCGTAGCGACGCGCGCGTGACCGTCACCGTCGCTGTCATCGACGGTAAGGATGATCGGCTCACAGCCGTGCAACGCTGCGCCCAGCGTCCTGAACGCATGCTGTACATCTGTGGCGTTGGTAGACGGCGACCAGGCTCCCGGATCGATCCAATAGCGCAACAGCGCTAATGGCTCCTTGCCCAGCAGCTCGCGCTGGCGAATATGCACGTATTCGCTCCACAGCTCGGACCAGGGCGCCTGCGATGTCATGAAGTGCAGCCAGCCACGCGCTGCCGCAACGAGCTGACCGCGATCCGCCATGGCCTGCTCTGTCAGCTGAAATTCGAGTACGACCACGCCCTGCCCCGCGTGCCAGTAGGGCGTCCGCAGCCCCAGCGCATCGCACCAGCGCGCCTCGCGCATTGCCGCGAAGAAACTGCCATTGGCCTGGGAGGCCAAGCATGACCGCAGGACATCCAGCGCCACGGCGACGCCTTCGGGCAGGTCGTCCAGAGCGAATGCCATGGCCAGGCAGGGCTTTGCAGCGTCAACCTTCAGATGCAACGCGGCGCCGTCATCAGCGCGCAACGGCGGCACCGGCCTTGCTACCAAAGATGCAGCCGGCAACTGGCACTCGACGCAACTCAACACCTCAATCAGTTGCTCAAGACTGCAGGGAGCGGCAACCAGCAGCTCCATCTGCTCGGCGTGGTAGAAGCGACTGTGATAGCCCTGCAGCGCCTGCTGGAACGCCCGCAGCTCTACCGGCAGCGTGTCGCGATTGCCCGCGTGAAAGGCAGAAAACGGATGCGGGGTGGTCAGCGCCGTACCAATAGCGGCGTCGCACAGGGTTTCCCGATCCCGCCCACGCGCCAGGAATTCGGCCTGCAATACCTCGCGCTCGCGAAGCTGCGCAGCCGGATCGAGCAGTGGCCGAGCAAGCATATCGAGCAGGCGCTTCAACGCTTCGTCAAAGGCCGCAGGCGAAACCTGAAAGAAGAAATCGGTGTGGCGCTCGCGGGTCGATGCATTCAGTAGCCCGGCACAGCCCTGCACGAACGGCATCAGACTTTGCGACGGCCCGTAGGCATGGCTGCCTAGAAACAGCAGATGCTCGAGAAAATGTGCGAGCCCCGGATATTGACTCGGCGCGTCGTGCGCACCGGCATGCACGCGCACCAGCGCTGCCGCCTGGCTGCCAGTCGGCAACTGGATAAAGCCCACCTGCAGACCATTGGAAAGCACGTGGCGCAACGGTAGCAAGGTAGAAGGAACGCTGTCTGGCGTCATGGATTACTCTCCTCTAGCCCGACAGTCACGCGCATCGCTCAAGTATCCAGCTGGCCGGCGAGAAATTGCCGCAAACGGCGCTGCATCAGCTTGCCGGAACTACCCAGGCAGGCGACCGGCGTACCCGCCAGCGCTTCACGACCCAGTTCGGCGGCCTCACCGGCCACCGCCAGCGGGCAATCGAGCCCTAGCGATAGCTTGTTGAGCTGGCGTAGTTGCGCCTCGCCGTGGGGAACGTTGGAGAACAGGACCAGGCCCTGCGGTTTCATCTTGTCGCAGACCAGCGCGAGCTCCTCCAGCGGCTGTCCGATCGGCAGCACGCTGACGGCCAGGCTGTCGCCGCTCAACATCAGCCCTGCTACCAGCAGCTCCAGTTCGCGGCACTGCCCTGGCATCGCGGCGAGCAGTACGCGCTCGCCAGCCGGCATGCGAGCCAGCTGCAACCGCTGGAGCACCCGGGCACGGAGAAAGGCATCGAGAAAGAGCCACTCGCTGGTGCCGCCGAACTCATCCTGACGCAGCAGAAGCTCCTGCCAAACCGGCAACAGAACATCCTGAAAAACCACGGCCAGCGGATAGGTGGAGAAGACCTGGCCATAAAGCTGCTCCAGGCGCACCTCGTCGAAGCTATTCACGGCTTCGCGCAGCTGCGCTTGCCACTCACCCCACTCCCCACTGACAACTATTGCGGGCTCCTCAGCTTCGCGGGTTGCCGCGCTGCGCGCCAGAATGCTGCCGACCTTGCTTACCGCCACGCCACGCTCGGTCCAGGAAAGGATGCTGCGCACCGCTTCCACATCTGCCATCGAGTACAGCCGATGGCCACTGTCCGTGCGTGTCGGCCGGATCAGTCCGTAGCGGCGTTCCCACGCGCGCAAAGTCACCGGGTTGACACCAGTAAGGCGGGAAACCTCGCGGATAGGAAATAGCTCCTGCTGCTCGAACGCATTCGAGGCCAGGTTCGAAGCGCCGGAAGAATCGGTCATGGGGCGGCTCGCTGGAAGAGAATGCCGAGATTGTAACCCAGCGTTTCGCAGCATACCCTCTACAAACGTTGTACAAACCCGAGGTGCGATAAAATGACGCCCGATCTGCCGTTGACGCTCTATGTCGATCGCGCCTGCCCGCTCTGCGCCCGTGAAGTCCGCTGGCTAGAAAAAAAGGCCGATCCTGCACGGCTGCTACTAGTCGATATCAGCGCTGCAGACTTCAACTCCGACGGCCTCGACCGAGACGTAACGCAACTGCGCAGGCGCTTGCATGCGCGTAGCGCCAGCGGAGTCTGGTTGACTGGCGTGGACGCTACCTACTGGAGCTGGCGTCTGGCGGGCCACGGCGTTTGGGCCACCCCGCTCGGCTGGCAGCCACTGCGCCCGCTGCTACTGCTCGGCTACCAGCTGTTCGCCGTGCTACGCCCCCATCTGGATTGGCTGCCGCATCCCGACGGTGCGAATCGTTGCGCCACCCAGTGCAACGTCCCGCAGAAGCCGTCAAACGCTGACGGCACAACCGAAGATTACCGTTAGTTCTGTGCGAGCAGCGACATGCGCAGGCCGAGCTCGAACTCCACAGCTGCCGGGCGGCCGATCATCTCGTCATGGCTGACCGGCTGCCGCCAGTAGACCTCGCGCACACCGCACGCCCGAAGCTCCCGCTTCAAGCTGCCCTGGTCGCTCCAGACGTTACGCTGGCCTACGGCGAACTGCCGCCGGCGACCGCTGCGCTCGACCACCCAGGCGCTGTATCCACAGCAGCGCAAACCATGCAGCTCGACCCGCTCTATTCGGCCGAGACATAGCGCAATACGTAGCCTCAACCTCGATACGCTCAGTTTCATATTCGGATACCTGTACAGATTCGCTTGTCCGCATAGCCAGGCAATTGCTCTCTGCCTGACAAACTGCGGGTTCCAGCGAAGCAGCTTTCGTTTCAGTAGAATATTCCTGTACATTTATCTGTACAACAACGAATATTCGTATAGCTTTATTGCATCCAGTACCCGCTGTGCATCCACAACAGCGCCCGCCTTACGAAAGGAACCGTCATGAACGATCTGCCTGGTCATTACCGCGAAATATTGTCCGGGGTGGGTGAAAACCCCGAGCGCGAAGGTCTGCGCGATACGCCGCAACGCGCGGCAAAGGCGATGCAATACCTGTGCGGCGGTTACAACCGCAGCCTGGAAGAGATCGTCAACGGCGCGCTGTTCGCCTCGGACAACGACGAGATGGTCATCGTCAAGGACATCGAGCTGTACTCTCTGTGCGAGCACCACATGCTGCCCTTCATCGGCAAGGCCCATGTGGCATACATCCCCACCGGGCGCGTACTGGGCTTGTCGAAGATCGCGCGGATCGTCGACATGTTCGCCCGCCGGCTGCAGATCCAGGAAAACCTGACCCGCCAGATCGCCGAGGCCATTCAGGAAGTCACCGGCGCCGCTGGTGTTGCGGTGGTGATCGAAGCCAAGCACATGTGCATGATGATGCGCGGCGTAGAGAAGCAGAACTCGGTGATGAACACCTCGGTGATGCTCGGCGCCTTCCGCAGCTCCTGCAACACACGGATGGAATTCCTCCAGCTGATCGGGAGGAGCCAGTGATGTCGCGTCTGGAGCCTGGAATGGCGCGCATCCGGGTGAAGGATCTGCGCCTGCGCACCTACATCGGCATCAATGAGGACGAGATACTCAACCGTCAGGATGTGCTGATCAACCTGAATATCCTCTACCCGGCGGTCGAGGCGGTGCGCGACAACGACATCGAGCAGGCGCTCAACTACCGCACCATCACCAAGGCGATCATTCGTCATGTCGAGCACAACCGCTTCGCCCTGCTCGAGCGCATGACCCAGGAAATCCTCGACCTGGTGATGGCACATCCCGCGGTGAGCTACGCCGAGGTGGAAGTCGACAAGCCGCATGCGCTGCGCTTTGCCGATTCGGTCTCGATCACCCTCGCTGGCAGTCGCTGAGCACGGGGTCGTGAATATCCGCCGCATTGTGCTCGCCAGCCTGCTGTCGCTGATCCCGCTGATCGCAGCGGCGAGCTGGTGCGAAGCCGTGCCACAGGCGCGACTGATCGGTGAAGGCCAGTTGCGCTTCTTCGGTTTGCGCATCTATGACGCGCGCCTTTGGAGCGAAGCCGCGCCTCTGCAAGCCCGGACGCCGTTTGCGCTGGAACTGACCTATCACCGCTCCATCAGCCGCAACGACCTGGTGCGCACCAGCCTGGAAGAGATTCAGCGACTGTCCGGTGAATCGCTTGATGTCGAACAGCTGCGTCGCTGGCGCGCAGACATGCAGCAGGCCTTCGTCGATGTAAAGGCGGGTGACCGAATCACCGGCGTCTTCTTGCCCGGGCGCGGTTGCCGCTTCTACGTGAATGATCGCCTGCAGCATGAGGTCGCCGACGCTGCGTTCGCCGACGCGTTCTTCGCCATCTGGCTCGACCCGCGCAGCCGCGACCAGAAGCTGCGCCGCAACCTGCTGGGCCAGCGATGAAAAGCCGGGCACTGGCGGCCTATGGAATGCTCGGCCTGCCGCTGGCGATGGCCATGCTACCGATCTATGTGCTGGTGCCGAATTTCTATGCGGCCGATCTCGGCCTCGGTCTGACGCTGACCGGCGCGGTGCTGTTTCTCGCCCGTCTGCTGGACACCGTGCAAGACCCCTGGCTTGGCCGCCTTATCGATCGTCGCTCACCACGCGGCTGGACCATTCTGCTCGGCGGCGCGGCTGTGTTGCTGAGCCTGGCGATGGCGGCACTGCTGATCCCACCCGGCAACTTCGGCAGCTTCGGCCTAGCCGCTTGGCTCGGCGCGTTGCTGGCGCTCACCTATACCTTGCACAGCCTGATCAACATTACCTATCTGGCCTGGGGCGCGCGCCTCTCCGACCAGCCGGATACCCGCACCCGAGTCGCTGCCTGGCGCGAAGGTGCCGGGCTGTTCGGCGTGGTGCTCGCCAGCGTGCTGCCTACCGTGCTGGCGACGCAATATGGCATGGCCGCGGCACTGGCAACCTTCGCCGCCACCTTCGCCGTGCTGCTGTTTCTCGGCACGGCGACCTTGTTGTTCGGCGCCCCACGCCCCCATCGCGCCGTGCGCACGCAAGCCAGCAGCTGGCGACTGCCGCTGCGCAATCGTGCGTTCCAGCGGCTGGCGGGCGTCTACTTCATCAATGCCGTGGCCGTGGCGATTCCGGCCACCCTGGCGCTGTTCTTCATCGCCGACCGTCTGCAACTGGCGCAACTGACCGGCCTTTTCCTAGCGTTGTACTTCATCAGCGGCGCATTGGGTCTGCCACTCTGGACCCGTCTGGCTGATCGTCTCGGCAAACGGCGCAGCTGGCGGATCGGCATGCTCACCGCCTGCGCGGCCTTTATCTGGGCGGTGCTGCTGGAGCCAGGCTCGGCCTGGGCCTATGCCGGCGTCTGCGTGATGTCCGGTCTCGCCCTCGGGGCCGATCTGGCCCTGCCTCCGGCGCTGCTGGCCGACATCATCCCAGTCGAGGAGCGCGACTCGACCGCCGCCTACTTCGGCCTGTGGAGCTTTCTCGCCAAGCTGGCGCTGGCACTCGCCGGTCTGGCTTTGCCATTGCTGGCGTTGAGCGACTACCAACCAGGCACCGCGGCCGGCTGGAACCTTGCGCTGGTCTACGCCGGCCTGCCCTGCTTGCTGAAGCTGGTGGCGGCGCGGCTGATCACATCCCTGCCCTGCGGAGAAACGAAACCATGAAAAAGGTATTGATCCTGGCTTGCTGCCTGCTGTTGCTCAGCTGCACCGCCGTCGACGTCGAACATTACCGAGACGAGGAGCCGCAGCTGGATCTGCGCAAGTATTTCGTCGGCACGGTTGATGCCTGGGGCATGTTCCAGAAGCGCTCCGGCGAGGTCGTCAAGCGCTTCCATGTCGAGATCGAAGGCAGCCTCGATGGCGATAAGCTGATCCTCGACGAACACTTCCGCTACAGCGACGGCACTACCCAGCAGCGCGTCTGGACGCTGACCGAGAAAAGCCCGGGGCACTGGCGCGGCACGGCTGCAGACGTGGTCGGCGAGGCGGTAGGCGAGGTGGCCGGCAATGCCCTGCGCTGGCGCTACGTGCTCAGCCTGCCGGTGGATGACAAGGTCTACGACGTACACCTGGACGACTGGATGTACCTGATCGACGAGAACACCCTGGCCAACCGTTCGTTCATGAGCAAGTTCGGCGTGGAGGTGGGACAGGTCACCCTGTTCTTCCGCAAACGCAACGAATGAGCTGATGGCACTTGCAAGGCACCGAGCGGGCCAAGTTGTTCTAGAATGCGCGGCATGCCCCTTCAGGATGTCGTGACATGATCAATGCCAAGCTGTTGCAACTGGTTATCGAAGCCTCCAACGACGGGATCGTGGTCGCCGAGCAGGAAGGCGACGACAACATCCTGATCTACGCCAACCCAGCGTTCGAGCGGCTGACCGGCTATGCGGTCGACGACATCCTCTACCGCGACTGCCGCTTCCTGCAGGGCGAGGACCGCGACCAGCCGGCCCTGCAGGCCATTCGCGAGGCGGTGAAGAACAACCAGCCGTGCCGCCAGATCATCCGCAACTACCGCAAGGACGGCACACCGTTCTGGAACGAGCTTTCCATTACGCCGGTATTCAACGAAGGTGACCAGCTGACCTACTTCATCGGCATCCAGAAGAACGTCACTGCCGAGGTCGATGCGCTGCAACGTGTCGAAGCGCTGGAAGCGGAAATCCGCGAACTCAAGGCAAAGTTGAGCCAGCAGCAGAATTGAATGCAGCACGGCCAACACCTGGTTGGCCGCAGCTCAAGGCGCACCGCTGCAAGTGCGCCTCTACTTCCAGCCCCAAAAAACAAGACCTAAGTGTCGTAACCTGAGCGCGGCAGACGTGGGATACTGGCACCTTGCCACTTAAATCCTGCCGTGGGCACTTCACGCCCTAGGATCTGTCTTGACGATCAATGCTGTCGTAGAAAACGCGGTCATGCTGCTCGCGTTATGTTGGCTGCTGGCTTTCACCACACGTAGTTGGAACCGGAGCGGTCAGCTCTCTGCAAAATTGCTCGCTGGACTCTGGTTCGGCAGCGCCTGCATCTTCGGCATGCTGAACACCAGCATCGGCCAGACCGGAATCATTCTCGACGCCCGCACCGTTGTCCTCAGCATGGCTGGGTTGTTTGGCGGCCCTATAGTGGCTGGAACCGCCGGCGTGCTGGCTGGCGGCTACCGTATTTGGATCGGCGGACCAGGTCTCGTCCCCGGACTTGCCAACATCCTCCTGCCGATCCTGCTAGGCATCGGCTACCGATGCGCCTACCGCCAGCGGTGGCTACGTATCGGCTTCTGGCAGCTGCTCGCCTTCGGTCTGCTGCTACACCTCGGCGTGTTGGGCCTCGTCGCGTTGCTGCTACCCAGTCCACTTGGCGCCTCCGCAATGGCGGAAATCGCCTTACCGGTATTGCTCGCACTGCCGCTGGCAACTGCCACCCTAGGCGTGATGCTCAATGACCTACTGGAACGCGATCGTTTCGAACAGGCGCTGCGCTTCAGCGAAGCACGGCTGCGGGCCATTACCAAGGCGATTCCCGACCTGCTCATGGTTATCGACGAAGATGGCCGCTACCTGGAGATCCTTTGCGCTGAACGCAGCCTGCTCTACGATGATGCGAGCAAGCTGCTTGGCCGTCGTCTGCATGACGTGATGGCCGAGGCGGAAGAGCGTCGCTTTCTCGACTTCATCCAACGAACCCTGAACAGCGACATGCCACAGCTGATCGAATACAGCATGGCTACCCTGGGCGGGCCAAAGGTGTTCGAAGGTCGAGCTTTACCCTTGGAGCTACCGGAAGGACAAAAGCGTGCGGTGGTCTGGCTGAGTCGCGATATCACCGACAGAGTGAATACCGAACTGGAGCGCAGGATTGCCGCCATCGCGTTCGAATCGCAGCAAGGCATGCTGATCACTGATGCGCAGAACCGCATCCTGCGGGTGAACCGTGCCTTCACGCGCATCAGTGGGTACAGCGCTGAGGAAGCTATCGGCCAAACCACCGCCCTGCTCGCCTCAGGGAAACACAGCGCAGAGTTCTACCGCTCGATGTGGTCCAGTATCGAATCCAGTGGTGTCTGGGAGGGTGAAATCTGGAACCGCCGCAAGAGCGGGCAGATATTCCCTGAATGGCTGTCCATCAGTGCAGTACGCAACGTGCGAGATGAAATTACCCACTATGTCGCGGCTTTTACCGATATCACCGATCGCAAGGCAGCCGAAGAACACATCCACAACCTGGCGTTCTACGACCCCCTGACCGGCCTGCCGAACCGACGCCTATTGCTCGATCGCCTGCACCAGGCGATGGCTGCGAGCCGACGCAGCAGCCAGCTGGGCGCCTTGATGTTCATCGATCTGGACAACTTCAAGAACATCAACGACCTGCACGGCCACCAGACCGGCGACCAGGTGTTGCGCGTCGCCGCCGAGCGGCTCCACGGCGATGTGCGGGCCAGCGACACGGTCGCGCGTTTTGGTGGTGATGAGTTCGTGGTGATGCTGGAGAGCCTCGGGGACGATCCATTACAGGCCGCAGCCCAGGCCGAGCATATCGGCATGAAACTGCTCGGCTCACTGGATCGACCGTACCAGCTGAACGCCGTCAGCCTGTACAGCAGTGCAAGCATCGGCGTGGTGCTGTTCGGCGCGGACGCCAGCAGCAGCGACGAGTTGATGAAGCGCGCTGATATGTCGATGTACGAGGCGAAGATCTCCGGCAAGAACGCTCTGCGCTTCTTCGATCCACGCATGCAACAAGCTGTGCAAGAACGCCTGCGCCTGGAAGACGAGATGCGCCAGGGGCTGATAAACGGCGAGTTCGTACTGCATTTCCAGCCGCAGCTCGAACATGCCGAAGGCATTGTCGGCGCCGAAGCACTGGTGCGCTGGCAGCATCCTCAGCGCGGTCTGCTAACCCCGGCTGCCTTCATCAGACAGGCTGAACACGCCGGCCTTATCCACGCCCTTGATCAGCAGGTTCTGACCCAGGCGTGCGCACAGCTCGCGCAATGGGCAAAAGTGGCGGCATTCGCTGAACTGACCCTTTCGGTCAACCTCAGCGCACACCTGCTGTATCAGGACAATTTCGTGGAGAAGCTGCTTGAACTGTTGGAGCAAAGCGGCGCCAACCCGGCCCGACTCAAGCTGGAACTCACCGAAACGCTTCTGCTGGACAACATGTCTGAAGCCATCAGCCGCATGACCCGACTGAAGGACCGCGGCATCCGCTTTTCCATCGACGATTTCGGCACCGGCTATTCGTCGATGAGCTACCTGCAGCAATTGCCGCTGGATCAGCTGAAGATCGATCAGACCATCGTTCGCCGGCTGCCGGAGGACACCAGCAGCCTGACCATCGTGCGTTCGATCTGCGCGCTGGCCAGCGGATTGGGTCTGGAAGTTATCGCCGAAGGGGTCGAATGCGAACCGCAGAGGGTGATGCTGCTCGCCAATGGCTGCTACCACTTTCAGGGCTACCTGTTCGGCAAGCCGCTATCCGTGGAGGCCTTCGAGCAGCTGATTCATGCCGCAGGGACCGACGAAGGCACGCAGGGATAGCACTGGGAAGAGCCGCCGCGGCACCTCCCAGCCGTTATTGCTACAGCGCCAGTGGCGCGCGACTGCACAGCTTCACCAACGCCTGCACCCAGTCCTCGTGAGTGTTTAGACACGGCACCAGCACCAGCTCTTCGCCACCGGCCTCGACGAACTGCTCGCGCCCGCGGTCGCCAATCTCCTCGAGGGTTTCAATGCAGTCGGCGACAAAGGCCGGGCACATTACCAGCAACTTCTTCACCCCACGCTCGGCGAGCTCGTCCAAGCGCGCCTCGGTATAGGGCTCGATCCACTTGGCTCGCCCCAGACGCGACTGGAAAGAAACCGACCACTGATCGTCGCGCAACCCCGCCTTCGCGGCGAATCCGGCAGCGGTACGCATGCACTGCGCGCGATAACAGCTGGCGAGCACGGCGCCCTCAGCCCGCTGACAGCAGTCGTCACTCTTCAGGCAATGCGAACCTGTCGGATCGACCTTGTGCAGGTGGCGCTCGGGTAATCCGTGAAAACTCAGCAGCAGGTGATCGAAATCCTGCTCAAGATGCGGCCTGGCACTGGCTGCCAGCGCTTCGAGATATTCCGGCTGATCGTAGAACGGCTGAAGAATCGACAGCTGCAGGCTCAGTCCGCGCTCACGGATGACCCGGCGCGCCTCTTCGATGACGGTCGTGGTGGTGCTGTCAGCAAACTGCGGATACAACGGAGCCAGCGTCACCTGGTTGATGCCCTGTCCGGCCAGGCGGGTCAGTGTGGTTTCGATGGACGGCTCACCATAACGCATCGCCAGTTCGACCGGCCCTTGCGTCCAGTGCGGTTTTACAGCCTCCTGCAAACGGCGACTGAGCACGACCAGCGGCGAGCCTTCCGGCCACCAGATCGAGGCATAGGCATGCGCAGATTGTTCGGGACGCTTGATCAGAATCAGCGAGACGAGCAGGCGCCGCAACGGCCATGGTAGATCGATCACATAGGGATCCATCAGGAACTGGTTGAGGTAGCGGCGTACATCAGCGACTTCCGTGGAGGCCGGCGAACCCAGATTGACCAACAACAACGCCTGCTCTGTCATGCAAAACTTTCCTGACTACTGTTTAAGGTTGACGCCTCGCTGCAAGCGGCAGGCGCGCTATTTTCACACAGGGCGCCCCCCTCAGGGGTGCGTCAATAGGTCGGCCAGCGCCGAATCCAGATCACTGAAACGAAAGCTAAAGCCTTTTTCCTGCAACCTTTGCGGTGACACATGCTGGCCACCAAGCAGCAGCCCTGCAAGCTCGCCCAGCATGGGCTTGAGTATCGCTGCCGGCACCGGCAGCACCGTCGGGCGACTCAAGGCACGCCCCAGGCTACGAGTGAAATCCGCGTTGCGCACCGGCTCCGGCGCACACGCATTGTAGGGGCCGCTAGCTGCGGGTTGCCGTAGAAGAAAATCAATCAGGGCGATTTGATCCTCTATATGAATCCAGGGCATCCACTGGCGGCCATTGCCCAGACGCCCTCCCAGACCCAGCTTGAACAGCGGCAGCAGACGCGTTAGAAACCCGCCGTCTTTTGCCAGCACCAGCCCGGTACGAACCAGCACCACCCTCATGCCCAGTACCGTCGCTTCCATCGCCCGTTCTTCCCAGGCGTTGCACAACTGGCTGGCAAAGTCGGCTGACACTGGCTGATCGGCTTCGGTGAGGCGGTGCTCACCGCCATCGCCGTACCACCCCACTGCAGAGCCAGAAATCAGCAGCGGCGGTTTCTGCTCGCGCTTGCCGAGCCATTCGACCAACTGATCGGTGAGCTTCACCCGGCTATCCCACAACAGCGCCTTGCGCGACTTGGTCCATGGGCGATCCGCGATAGGCGCGCCGGCCAGGTTGACCACTGCGTCCAGCCCCACCGCATCCAGCTGTTGCAAGCTGCCCACGCCTTGAACTTCGGGACCGCACAGCTGCGCGACCCGCTGCGGCGTGCGGCTCCAGACCCACAGCCGATGCCCATCAGCCACCCAGCGCCGGCACAACGCGCGGCCAATCAAACCGGTACCGCCAGTCAGCAAGATATTCATGTGAGCTCCTGGTGCGCGAGCGCGCTGCGCTAGTTCGACGACATCCTGTACAGCATACACCTATACAGCGCCATACGAATGTACAGCAACTCGATGCCATACCCATGACAAATGCAGCAAGTGCCTCCAGGACAAATCGCCGCGACCCTCGTAACGAATAGCTGTGCATCGCGCGTGATTGGCTGTCGCAGCCCTATCCCAGGGCGCCAGTTGACGTAAAACGTATAAGAATTTCGATTAAGTTGTACAGCGCTTATTGACTTGTACAATTTCAATATTATGATGACCTCAAGTTGTACAAAACTCCAGCTTGTACAGGATGAGGTCACCACCATGCACACCACGCTTCCCACGCCCAAGATCGGAATCAGCGCCTGTCTGCTAGGCAACCCGGTGCGCTTCAATGGCGGACACAAGGAATCACGCCTGTGCAGCGAAACCCTGGCGCAACACTTCGAGTTCATTCCGGTATGCCCGGAGGTGGCCATCGGGCTTGGCACGCCTCGCGAACCGATTCGCCTGGTAGGCGACACCGACGCGCCGAGGGCAGTCGGGACCGTACGCCCTGAACTGGACGTCACCGAAGCGCTGGCCACCTACGGTCGGCAGATCGCTGAGCAGCTGCACGGTATCAGCGGCTACATCCTCATGCAGAAGTCGCCGTCCTGCGGAATGGAACGCGTCAAGGTCTATGCCGCCAACGGCCATACCTTGCCCGGTGGAGGCACCGGCGTGTTCGCCCAGGCGCTGATGCAGGCCTGCCCTGACCTTCCGGTAGAAGAGGATGGCCGGCTGAATGATGCCGTGCTGCGCGAGAACTTCCTGACCCGCGTCTACGCCTACGCCGACTGGCAGCGCCTCTTTGAAGCCGGACTGACGCGGCGCGCCGTTGTCGATTTCCACTCGCGTTACAAGTATCAGCTGATGGCCAGCAACCCGCTGCAATACAAGGTGCTAGGTCGCCTGGTCGCCCGATTGGCCGAACACTCGCTCGAGGAGTTTGCGCCCCACTACTTCAGCCAAATGATGCAAGCACTTAAAAAGCCGGCAACTCGCGGCACGCACTGCAACGTGCTGCTGCATTTGAGTGGCTATCTCAAGAACGCACTGGGCTCGGAAGATCGCCGCGAGATACGCCACCTCATCGACCAGTACCGCGACGGAGTGATCCCTCTGGTGGTGCCGCTTACGCTGCTCAAGCATCACTTCCGCCGTCACCCCGATCACTACATTGCGCGCCAGGCCTATATGCAGCCGCACCCTGAAACCCTAAGCCTGCGCAACGGAATCTGACCATGAGTGAACCAAAGGACCTGGAGCAGCAGACCGCCGATGGCCTGCTGCCGATCCGCGAAGTGGCGCGTATTACCGGCGTCAACGCTGTGACCCTGCGTGCCTGGGAGCGCCGTTACGGGCTGATCGTCCCGCTGCGCACGCCCAAGGGTCATCGGCTGTATGAAGAGGCGCACATCCAGCGCATCCGCGACATCCTCACCTGGCTCAACCGCGGTGTCTCCGTCAGCCAGATCAAGCCGCTGCTGGACACTACCACGCCTCCGGAGCTGCCCAGGCAGAACCAGTGGTCCGAGCTCCGCGAAGAGCTGCTGCAGGCCATTGACCGCCTCAGCGAACGACGTCTGGACGATGCCTTCAACCGGGCCATGGCGCTGTATCCGCCGCGCACGCTTTGCCAGCACCTGCTGCATCCGCTACTCGACGCGCTCGAACAACGCTGGCAGGGCCAATACGGCGCCGCCGTGGAGCGGGTGCTGTTTCATTCCTGGCTACGCAGCAAGCTGGCGACACGCATCTACTTCAACAATCGCCAACAGGCAGGGCGCCCGCTGCTGCTTGCCAATCTGGACGATGAGTCCTTCGCGCCGGACCTGTGGCTGACCGCCTGGCTCGTCTCCAGCACAGACTGCCCGGTCGAGATCATCGAGTGGCCGGTACCGCTGAACGAGCTGAGCCTGGCAATGGAACGCATCCTGCCTCGCGCCCTGTTGCTCTACGCGAGCAACAGCCTGCCGGGCAACTGCCTGCAACGCGACCTGCCACGCCTGATCGAGCAAAGCATCGCGCCGCTCTGCGTGGCCGGCCCGGCCGTTCATATCCACGCTCCGGAACTGCATCGACACCGCGGGCTGATGCTCGCCGAGGGTCCCCTCGGCGCTCTGCAACAGCTGCATGGCGCAGGCCTGCTGCCCGGCAGCGAAGGGAGCTCGTCATGACTCAATTGCTCTGGATTCGTACGGATCTACGCACGAGTGACAACACTGCCCTGGCAGCTGCCTTGGCGGCCGGCCCGACCGTGGCGCTTTATCTGGTCACGCCTGGCCAGTGGCTTGCCCACGACGATGCCCCCTGCAAGGTCGATTTCTGGTTGCGCAACCTTGCCGAGCTGTCCACCCGGCTGGGCGCGCTAAACGTGCCACTGCTGATTCGCGAGGTCGATGATTGGCAGACGGTACCAGACGCATTGCTGAAACTCTGCCGCGAACTGAACGTGCAGGGTGTGCATTACAACGAAGAGTATGGCGTCAACGAGCAGCGCAGAGATCGAGCCGTCGCTGCAAAGCTGGATGACCTCGACATCCGCGTGCGCGGTTATCTCGACCAGCTGCTGTTCACCCCGGGTAGCGTGCAGACGCAGTCGGGTAGCTACTTCAAGGTGTTCAGTCAGTTTCGCAAACAGTGCCTCTCGCGCCTCAGTGTGTCGCTGCCGCCCTGCGTGCCGCTGCCGGCAGCGCAGGCGCCTGTTTCCATCACCAGCGATCCGGTTCCCGCAGCGGTGGCTGGTTTCCCACGACCGACCGACTACTTGCGCGCGTTGTGGCCCGCTGGTGAAGAATTCGCGCAACGGCGCCTGGCAATGTTCGTAGAGGACGACCTGAGCGATTACCACCAGCGCCGCGACCTGCCCGCCGAGCCCGGTACCAGCCAGCTGTCGGCCTATCTCGCCGCTGGCGTCCTTTCCATCCGCCAGTGCCTGCACGCGGCGCTTGGCTACAACCAGGGCGAGCTGGACAGCGGCAGCACCGGCGCTACCACCTGGATCAACGAACTGCTCTGGCGCGAGTTCTACAAGCACATTCTGGTGGGCTACCCACGGGTGTCGATGTACCGCGCCTTCCGCCCGGAAACCGAGGCGCTGCCATGGCGGCGCGCGCCATACGAGCTGGAAGCATGGCAGCAGGGCCGCACCGGCTTTCCGGTCATCGATGCAGCCATGCGACAGATGCAGGAAACCGGCTGGATGCACAACCGTTTACGCATGATCGTCGCCATGTTCCTCAGCAAGAACCTGCTGATCGATTGGCGTGAGGGCGAGCGCTGGTTCATGCGCCACCTGATCGACGGCGACCTTGCCGCCAACAACGGCGGCTGGCAGTGGAGCGCCTCCACCGGCACGGATTCGGTGCCCTACTTCCGCCTGTTCAATCCGATCAGCCAGTCGCAGCGCTTCGACCCGGACGGGCAGTTCCTGCGCCGCTGGCTTCCCGAGCTGCAGCACCTGAGCAAGCGCGACGTGCATAACCCGTCGGCGCACCGCAGCCTGTTTGGCGTAACGGAATATCCGGCACCCATCGTCGACCTCAGTGCCACGCGCGCAAGGGCGCTGGATGCCTTTCGCAACTTGCCGGACGCGCAAGCATGAGCGGCTTCCTGCAGCGTTTCGCCAGCGAGTTCGCCCGTCTCGACGCGACCAATCTCGACCGCCTGCGCGACCTCTACAGCGCCGACGTGCACTTCACCGACCCGCTGCATGAGGTCTGCGGGCTAGTCGAGCTGGAACGCTATTTCAGCGAGCTGTACGCCAACGTCGAACACCTGCATTTCGAGTTCATCAGCCACGACGAGGTATGCGACGGCCAGGGCTATCTGCGCTGGATCATGAGCTACCGTCATCCGCGGCTGAACGGCGGCGAGCTGATCAGCCTCGAAGGCTGCTCGCTGCTGCGCTGGAATGGCGCAGGCAAAGTCGTCCGCCACCGCGACTACTTCGATGCCGGCGCCCTGCTCTATCAGCATGTGCCGCTGCTCGGCGCGGCCATTCGCTGGCTGCAGCGGAGGCTCGCGTGAACCTCTCGCGACGTATCTGGCTGACCGGCGCCAGCAGTGGCATCGGCCTGGAGCTGGCGCGTCAGCTGCTCGCCGACGGGCACTGCCTGGCGCTGTCGGCACGCCGCGCCGAGCCGCTGCAGGCCTTTGCCCGGCGTTACCCGGGGCGAGTACTGGTGTTGCCCGGGGATCTCACCGACAGCGAACAGGTGCACGACATCGGCACCGCCATCCAGACGCAATGGGGCGCGCTGGACAGCGTGATCCTCAATGCCGGCACCTGCGAATACATCGATGCCGACCGATTCGACGCGGCGCTGCTGGAGCGTGTGATGGGCGCCAACGTGCTTGCCGTCGGCTACTGCATCGAGGCCGCATTGCCACTGCTGCGCCAAGGGGTGCGCCCGCATCTGGTCGGTGTCGGCAGCTCGGTGACCTGGCTGCCGCTACCGCGTGCCGGGGCTTACGGCGCATCCAAGGCTGCGCTGCGCTACCTGCTCGAATCACTGCGTCTGGATCTGGCCAGCGAGGGCATCGACGTTACCCTCGTCAGCCCCGGTTTCGTCGACACACCGCTGACCCGTCGCAACGACTTTCCCATGCCCATGAGCTGGCCGGCGGACAAGGCCGCACGGCAGATCGCCCGGCGCCTGGAACGCCGCCCGCTGCACATCGCTTTTCCCGCGCCGTTCATCGCCGTACTGCGCCTGCTCTCACTGCTGCCCGCACGCCTGCAATTCGCCCTCGGCCGGCGACTGGCGCGCACGCCACTCAAGGAAGGATAACCATGAAGATCGCCATCATCGGCAGCGGTATTGCCGGACTTACCTGTGCGCATCTGCTGTCCCGTCAGCACCAGATCGCGGTGTTCGAATCCGCCAGCTGGATCGGTGGTCACACCCATACCGTCGACTTTCGCATGCACGGCCGGGACTACGCGGTGGACACCGGCTTCATCGTCTTCAACGACTGGACCTACCCCAACTTCATCAAGTTGCTGGACAAAATCGGGGTGCGCTACAAGCCGACCGAAATGAGCTTTTCGGTGAGCGACCCGCGCAGCGACCTGGAATACAACGGCCACGACCTCAACACCCTGTTCGCCCAGCGCAGCAACCTACTCTCGCCGCCCTTCTGGGGCATGATCCGCGACATCCTGCGCTTCAACCGCGAAGCGCTGGATGACTACAAGCACGGCCGCATCGGGGCCCAGGTCACCCTCGGCGACTACCTCAAGCTGGGCCGCTACAGCCAGCGCTTCATCGATCACTACATCGTGCCGATGGGCGCGGCGATCTGGTCGATGTCGCTGGCCGACATGCTGGAATTCCCGGTGGAATTCTTCATCCGCTTCTTCAAGAACCACGGGCTGCTGTCGGTGAGCGATCGCCCACAGTGGTACGTCGTCGAAGGCGGCTCCAGCGCCTATGTATCGCCACTGACGCGGGGTTTCAGCCAGCACATCCGTCTCAACTGCCCGGTGTTCGAGGTGCTGCGCGATGAGCACGGCGTAACGATCCAGAGCCCGGCCGGTGCCGAGCGTTTCGACAAGGTGATCTTCGCCTGTCACAGCGACCAGGCGCTGAGCCTGCTGGCCGAACCGAGCCGGGTCGAACGAGAGATCCTCGGAGCCATCGGCTACGCCGCAAACGACGTGGTGCTGCACACCGATACGCGCCTGCTGCCCAAGCGGCGCCGCGCCTGGGCCAGCTGGAACTACCGCCTCGGTGGGCCGACCGCGCAGCAGGCCGCGGTGACCTACAACATGAACATTCTGCAGGGCATCGAGTCGCCGGAAACCTTCTGCGTCAGCCTCAACCAGAGCGAAGCGATCGATCCGGAACTGATCCTCGCGCGCTTCTCCTACGCCCACCCGCAGTACAGCCTGGCCGGCATCGCCGCGCAGACCCGTGCCGACGAACTCCTCGGCGATCACCACAGCTACTTCTGTGGCGCCTATTGGGGTAACGGCTTCCACGAGGACGGTGTGGTCAGCGCGCTGCGCGTCGCCGCCGCCTTCGGAGAGTCGCTGTGAGCAGCGCCATCGTGCACAGCGCGCTGTACAGCGGCTGGGTGCAGCATCGGCGCTTCGCGCCGCGGGCCCATGCGTTCAGCTATCGCATGGGCTTGCTGTACCTCGATCTGGCCGAGCAGGACGCGGTGCTCGGGCTTTCACCCTTGAGCGGGCGCGCCCGCTTCGCCGCATTTTCCTTCCGCGAGCGCGACTACCTGCCGCAATACACCAGCCAGGGCATCACGCTGGCCGACGCCGTCCGCCAGCGGGTCAGCGAAGCCCTCGGGCGGCCGGTCACCGGCGCCGTGCGCCTGCTGACCCAGCCGCGCAGCTGGGGCCTGTGCTTCAACCCGGTCAGCTTCTTCTATTGCTTCGACGAACAGGAACAGCTGACCGCGGTGCTCTGCGAAGTCAGCAACACGCCCTGGCACGAGCGTTATCACTACGTGCTGCCCGCATCCGGCAATCGCAATCTGCGCTGCACCGTGGCCAAAACCTTCCACGTCTCGCCGTTCCTGCCTGGCGAGCTGGAATACCGCATGCGTTTCAACCCGCCGGGACGGCGCATCGGCGTACACATGGAGGACTGGCAGGGCGAGCAGAAGCTGTTCGACGCCACTCTCGGCCTGCAACGCCAGGCACTGACTTCCGGCGCAGTGCACCGCTACCTGCTCGGTTTCCCCTGGATGACCGCCAAGACCCTGCTCGCCATCTACTGGCAGGCGCTGCGCCTGCTACTCAAGCGCACACCGATCTTTACCCATCAGCCCGCTACCACGGCGTACGGGCTGGCCGTCACGCAACCCACCGGAGCCCGCCATGAAGAGCCCTAGCCTGACCGTCAAAGCCCGTCCGCTGGCGGGCATGGGACTGGCCAGCAGCCTGCTGCGCCGTACCGTGCTGAATCAGCTCGAACACCTGCGCCACGGGTTGCTGAGGCTGCAGCATGGCGATGTCTGCCAGCTGTTCGGCGACCTGGCGAGTCCGCTCAAGGCAGAGATACACGTGACCGACAGTGCCGCCTGGGGCCTGATCGCTGCGCGCGGTTCGATCGGCGCCGGCGAGGCCTACATTCATGGCTATTGGCACAGCCCGGACCTCACCGCGGTGATCCGCCTGTTCGTCGCCAACATGGACGTGCTCGACAACATCGAGCGCGGCAGCCTGGCGCTGTTCGGCCAGCCGGTGATCAAGGCCCTGCATTGGCTCAACCGCAACACCCGCAGCGGCTCGCAGCGCAATATCGCCGCCCATTACGACCTCGGCAACGAGCTGTTCGAGCAGTTTCTCGACCCGACCATGATGTACTCGGCGGCAATGTTCACCAGCCCCGAACAGGATCTGGAACAGGCTCAGCTGCACAAGCTCGAGCGCATCTGCGAAAAGCTCGACCTGCAGCCCGAGGATCACTTGCTGGAGATCGGCACCGGCTGGGGCAGCATGGCGCTCTATGCCGCTACCCATCGCGGCTGCCGGGTGACCACCACCACGCTGTCGCGCGAACAGTTCGCCTACACCCAGCGACGCATCGAAGAACAGGGCCTGCAGGACCGCATCACCCTGCTGCTCAAGGACTACCGTGATCTCGACGGTCAGTTCGACAAGCTGGTTTCCATCGAGATGATCGAAGCGGTCGGCCACGACTTCCTGCCCACGTACTTCCGCCAGTGCTCGCGGCTGCTCAAGGACGACGGGCTGATGCTGCTGCAGGCCATCACCATTCGCGACCAGCGCTACGAACAGGCGCGGCGCAGCGTCGACTTCATCCAGCGCTACATCTTCCCTGGCGGCGCGCTGCCCTCCATGCAACGGATGCTCAATGTCGTGTCCAGCGACTCGGACATGAACCTGCTGCACATGGAGGACTTCGGCGAACACTACGCGCGCACTCTGCGCCTGTGGCACGAGAACTTCCGCCTCGCCCGGGGCGAGCTGGAGCGCAACGGTTATGACGACTATTTCTACCGGCTCTGGGAGTTCTATCTGTGCTACTGCGAGGGCGGTTTCATCGAACGCGCCATCGGCACCGCACAGCTGCTATTGGCCAAACCGGGCGCTCGTCGGAAACCGCTCTACGACGGGTCAAGTGGCTCAAATACAAGCCGCTAACAGCCTTGCGTAACTTCATCCGGAGCCCCTCATGAACACCGAAAGCGTCACGCTGCAAGCGCATTATCTGAAGGCCGATCGCATCATGCTGGGTGTGATCTGGTTTCTGGTGATCTATTCCTTCGGAGTAGCGGCGTTCTATGACACCTGGGCACAAGCCTTGGTTATCGGCGGGCTGACCGGTATCGCGGTAACGGCCCTGCACCTGCTGATACCCGGTCAACGGTTGCTGCGCTGCCTGATCGGCGCCGCATTCATGGTGCTCTCCGCGCTGCATATCAACCAGGCTCACGGCATGCTGGAGATGCACTTCGGCATCTTCGCGCTGCTGGCATTTTTGGTTTACTACCGCGACTGGCTGCCCATCGTCGTCGCCGCGCTGACAATCGCCGTTCACCATCTGAGCTTCTTTGCACTGCAGCAGCAAGGCACTGGCGTGTTCCTGATGCCCGATGGCAACTGGGGCGAAGTATTCCTGCACGCGTTCTACGTGGTACTCGAAAGCGCGATCCTGATCTATCTGGCGATCCGTGCCGCCGCCGAAGCCCGTGAGGGCGAAGGGCTGCTCGGCGCTGCTGCCGCAATCACGGCACATCCCGACCGCATCGATCTGAGCTATCGCAGCAAGGCCACTGGCCCGATCACCCAGCGTTTCAATCACCTGCTCGATCAACTGGGCGAGCTGGTCGGATCAGTGGTGCGCGACACCGCAGGCCTGGGGGGTACGGCGGCAAACCTGAGCGACGCGACTCGCCAGTTGCGTGACGGAGCCAGCCGCCAGCTGGATGAAACCGCGTACATGGTCGAGGCCATGCAACAAATGACCGTAGCCATCGATGATGTTGCCGGCCATGCCGATCGCGCCGCTCAGGCAGCACAAGGCGCCAGCCAGAAAGCCAGCCAGGGCCGTAATGCGGTGAGTGGCGTGCGCAGCGAGATCAGCACCCTTGCCGAACATATCGAAGGCACTGACCGCGTAGTCCAGGACGTGGCCGCACAATCGGAACAGATCGACCGCGTGCTGGAAGTTATTCGCACCATCGCCGAGCAGACCAATCTTCTCGCCCTAAATGCCGCCATCGAGGCCGCGCGGGCCGGCGAACAGGGCCGAGGTTTTGCCGTGGTCGCCGACGAGGTGCGTAATCTGGCGCAGAAAACCGCGGCGTCCACCACCGAGATCCAGGGCATCATCAGCCGCCTGCAGCAAGGTAGCCGCAAAGCGACCGATGCAATGCAGAACAGCCGCGACAGCGTTGCCCGTTGCGTGAGCACCAGCCAGGACACCACGTCTTTATTGGATGCCATCGCCAGCGAGATCGAGGGCATCAGTCAGATGAACGAGATGATTGCCGCAGCGACCCATGAGCAGACGGCCGTTTCAGCCGATATGGGGCGTCATCTGCAGAGCGTTCAGCAGATCGCCGAACGCAACGCCGGCGATGCCAGCCAGCTGGACAGCGATGGTCGCCAGCTCCACGAGCTGGCGGGTCGCCTGGGCAACCTGAGCGGTCGCTTCACCGTACGCTGAAATCGAGGTCAGCTTAGCGCTGCCAGCCTTGGCCAACGGAATGGCCTTGCGCCGCAACGCTAGGGTGTTCGAACGCCGCACATACGGCTGCAACCAGCAGTCGAGCGTGCGGCGGTATCTCCAGCCCGTTTTCTTGCAGCACGATTACACCATCGGCATGCAACTGCCGTAGCGTTGCCCAGTGCTCGGCGTAACGCTGCCGCACCTCCACACCGCTTTGCAGGCTGAGGGCATCGAAATCCAGCGCGAAGGTGCACAGCAAGCGCTCGATCAGCCTGTTATGCAGCGGATCGACATGGCTGGCATGCAGGCCGCAGCTGCTGGGTAACTGACCCTGATCAAGTGCCTGCTGATAGGCCTGGACCGTGCTGACGTTCTGGCAGAACAACCCACCGACCCGGCTGATAGCACCGACACCCAACCCAAGATGATCGCACTCACCATGCGGCGTATAGCCGAGGACATCGTGATGCAGTGCGCCAATCTCCTGTGCCATGGCCAGGTCATCATGCGGCAGCACAAACTTGCCAAGACCGATGTAGCGATAACCGGCGGCACTCAACTGCTCGACCCCATGGCGATACATCGCCAGCGTGTCGGCGACCGAAGCCAGGCCGAGGCGCGCGGGGTTGGAAGCGACCAGAGGCGCGTCGCGGTAATCGAACATCGTCACCTGATCGGGCGCCAGCTCGATGATCGACGCCAACTTGCGCGCAAAGCTCGCGGGCGTCTGCCACGACCTGCCGTAGCCGAGATCGAGATTCACCGAGCGGTAGTGCAAGGCGTGCGCTGCCTCGATCACTGCGCGGATGCGTGCTGAGCTGCGGAAGTACTCTACCGTCCCGCCATCATCGGCTCGCAGGTCCGGTACGGCGACGCTGAGCTGGTTGAAACCGAGCTCATGCAGAGCCCCGATCAGCGGCCAGTCGACATGGGCCAGTTCCACCTCGGCGGTAAAGCTGCCCGCACGAGGATCGACAAAGCTGAATCGCGCCTTGAGCAGTCTTACCAACCGCTGCAGCGCCTCGATACCCAGTGTGCCGGCGCTCAGCCGCAACTGCTCGACCTGCTGCATCGGCCCGACGTGGCAACCGAGTTGATCGATCTCGCGCTCAAGACGCAGCTGGTAGGCCGCTGCCTCGCCGGGCTTCAACTCTGCGCCGTCGGGCTGCTGAATCGCGATGGAAAGCGGACGCCCTGCTCGGCGGCTTTCCCGCAGCGCACGTAGCAAGTCCAGTGGTGCGATACGGTCGCTGAAATCGACCGCCGCCGGATAGCTGCAATGCAGCCGCCCGATCTGCCCGTAACGTTGTACCAGGCTGTCATCCCAGTCCACTGAGCCAAGCATAAGAGCCTCCCGGCATCGAATATTGCGTCTATTGCTGTATGGGGCATCATCCGCGAGCCGCTGCCCGTGGCGTTGACGTCCGTCAAGTAGGTGACAGATGGCCAAAGCGAACGGCTGGACGGTCAGAACTTCGACGCGAAGGAAGATGTGCTGCTTGAACAGCCGACACCAGCCAATGCCGTTCGCCCAGCAGGCGCGTTGGAAAGCCAGCGACGTGATGGTATTGATGGTCAGCCATTCCTGATCCGGAGCCGACCGTGATTCCAGCTTCTCTGATTTCCGCGCTGCGCTCGGCGCGCCATGTCGTCGTGTTCACCGGTGCCGGCGTTTCCGCCGAAAGCGGCATCCCGACCTTTCGCGACGCGCTGACCGGATTGTGGGAGCGTTTCGATCCGGGCGAGCTGGCCACACCCGAAGCGTTTCGCCGCGATCCGGCGCTGGTCTGGGGCTGGTATGAATGGCGGCGCATGCGCGTCCTCCAGTCCCAGCCTAATCCTGCTCATCTGGCCATCGCCGACCTCGCGCGCCATGTACCGCAACTGACGCTGATCACGCAGAACGTTGACGACCTGCACGAGCGTGCCGGCAGCGAGGATGTCATTCACCTGCACGGCAGCCTGCACCGACCGCGCTGTTTCGCCTGCGCCCGCGAGCCAGCCGAGCCACTGCCGGCTGCCGACGAGCCCGAAGGCGGTCGTCGCCTCGAACCGCCCCGATGCAGCCACTGCGGCGGACGACTGCGCCCTGGCGTCGTCTGGTTCGGCGAGAGCCTGCCCGTCACCGCACTCAATGCCGCGTTCCAGGCGGCTGGCGAATGCGACCTGCTACTGTCGGTCGGTACCTCCGGCGTGGTCTACCCAGCAGCTGAAGTGCCTCACCGAGCGCGCGACGCCGGTGCCACCGTGGTGCACATCAACCCACAGGGCGAGGCACCCGACAGCGACCGCGAACACCTGCTTGCCCTCCCCGCCGGCGAGGCACTGCCCGAATTGCTCCGCGAGGCGTTTGGCGCCTGATGCAGAAACAATCTGCTCCCTGCCTCTGGACCTGATCGCCCCAAAGCGGGGATCGTGCGCGCACCGCCGCACTGTTCTGGTTCAAGCCTGCCGCGGTCAGGTCAGAGTTACGAAGGCTGATCGCTGAGCATCCTAGCGACCAGCACCGCGCAATCACCGGCCTGGCAGCTGCACATGCGCGCTACTGGAAAAGCTGGCATACAACCTGCAATCACCCTCGCAACAGCTGCCGCTTCGCGGCAGGACATCCCAGACGGTCAGCGGCGACCGTCAAGCCAACAGGCACGGGATCGGGTGTAGCAGGCAACGAGGCCTGACCGACCACCCCACACACCACTAATTACCAGGCAAAGGCGCCTGGAGCTGATACCAGCTCCAGGCGCCTTTTTGCGTTTTGCCGGCCCAGTGCCGCAGCAGCTCGACTGAGGAAAGGCCATGAGTTCTACCGTCACTCCGCTCACGCTCGAAAAACTGGTCATCGTCGGCAACGGCATGGTCGGTCACCACTGCATCGAACAGCTGATCGAGCGCGGCGCCCTCACCCGCTACGAGCTGCATGTGTTCGGCGAGGAGCGCCAGCGTGCCTACGATCGCGTGCACCTGTCCGAATACTTCGGCGGCCGCGATGCCGAGTCGCTGGCCATGTGCGATGCCGACTACTACAGCAGCCACGGCGTCTACACCCATCTGGGCGTACAGGTGCTGGGCATCGACCGCGAGCGCAAGGAAGTTGTCACCAGTGCCGGCCGCCAGCCCTACGACCAACTGATTCTTGCCACCGGCTCCTACCCCTTCGTGCCACCGATCACCGGTGCCGAAGGCAGCGCGCGACTGGTCTACCGCACCCTCGACGACCTTGATGCGATTCGTGCGGCCGCCAGCGGCGCCACGCGCGGTGTGGTGGTTGGTGGCGGTCTGCTCGGCCTGGAAGCGGCCAACGCGCTGAAGTCGCTAGGCCTGGAAGCCCATGTCGTCGAATTCGCCCCGCGCCTGATGCCAGTGCAGCTGGACGGCGAAGGCGGCGCGGCATTGAAGGCGCGCATCGAGTCGCTGGGCGTTGGCGTGCACCTGTCGCGCGCCACCCAGGAAATTGTCGCCGGCGAGGATTACGCCTGGCGGATGAACTTCACCGACGGCGAATTCCTCGAAACCGACCTGATCGTGTTTTCCGCCGGCATCCGCCCGCAGGACGCCCTCGGCCATGTCGCGGATCTGGAGATTGCCCCGCGCGGCGGCATCGTGATCGACAGCGAATGCCGCACCTCGGACCCGGCGATCTTCGCCATCGGCGAGTGCGCCAGCTGGAACGGCAGCGTGTTCGGCCTGGTTGCACCGGGCTACAGCATGGCGCGCAGTGTCGCCGCGCAGCTGGCCGAAGAACCCCACGAGCCCTTCTACGGCGCCGACATGTCGACCAAGCTCAAGCTGCTCGGCGTCGACGTCGGCTCCATCGGCGATGCCCATGGCGCCACGCCGGGCTCGCGCAGCTACCGCTTTATCGACGAGGCCAGCGCCAGCTACCGCCGTTTGGTGGTATCCGTCGATGGCAAGACCGTGCTCGGCGCGGTGCTGGTCGGTGACAACAGCTACTACGACACCCTGCTGCAGTACGCGCAGAACGGCATCAAGCTGCCGGCCGACCCGTCCGGGCTGATACTGCCGCAGACCGAGGGCGCTCCGACCCTTGGTCCAGACGCCCTGCCGGCCAGCGCGACCATCTGCTCCTGTCACAACGTCAGCAAGGGCGCGGTGTGCTGCCAGGTCGACGCTGGCGTCACCGACCTCGGCGAACTCAAGGCCGCAACCAAGGCGGCCACCGGCTGCGGCGGCTGCAACGCGCTACTCAAGCTGGTGTTCGACGCCGAACTGTCGGCGCGCGGCGTGGCGGTGGACAAGAGCCTGTGCGAACACTTCGCCTACACCCGCCAGGAGCTGTACGGCATCGTCCGCGTCGAGGGCATCCAGAGCTTCGCCGAACTGCTGGCCAAACACGGCCGCGGCCATGTCGGTTGCGACATCTGCAAGCCGACGGTGGGTTCGATCCTGGCCTCGTGCTGGAACCAGCCGATCACCGATCCGGCGCTGATTCCGCTGCAGGACACCAACGACACCTTCATGGCCAACATGCAGAAGAACGGCACCTACTCGGTGGTACCGCGCATCCCGGGCGGCGAGATCACCCCGG
>Ga0189292_10081_pt1 | contig 55799 bp, 50 predicted proteins | sample UW1oraminimetaG_FD_130317 | JGI IMG/M metagenome (GOLD analysis project Ga0189292, IMG submission 130317) | Marine microbial communities from the Costa Rica Dome - UW179A-orange mini metaG | ecosystem: Environmental > Aquatic > Marine > Oceanic > Photic zone | place: Costa Rica: the Eastern...
ACTTTTACTTCCACAACTTCATTTACGAGTCGGTGTGGAAGAACAATTTCCGCCGCACCTCGGAACGCACGTCGACTCTGGACGTGCTGCACAAGTACGGCGCGGACTACAAGGTGGTGTTCGTCGGCGACGCGGCGATGGCACCCTATGAGGTCACCCAGCCGGGCGGTAGCGTCGAGCACTGGAATGAGGAAGCCGGCTACGTCTGGATGCAGCGCTTCATGGAGAAGTACAAGAAGCTCATCTGGATCAACCCCTACCCAAAGGACACCTGGGGCTACACCACGTCCACCGGCATCATCCGCGAACTGGTGGAGGACCGCATGTATCCGCTGACGCTGAGCGGGCTCGAAGACGGGATGAAGTTTCTGGCGAAGTGAGTTGATCCGTCCGTTCGCCAGCCGCTGCCCGGGCCGCGACTAGCCCAGGCAGCCGCCAGTGCAACGCTTAATAGCCATCACGAGCGAAAAGCGCGGTTGCGACGCCGCGAGCGGAACGGGAAGCTTGCTGCCAGCAGCAGACTTTCCATCAACCAGGCCAGCAACAGCGCGCAGCTCAGCCCCCAGGCAATAGCTTCAGGTGCTAGCAGGACCTGAAAGCGGTAGCTGCCCCAGACCTGCTCACGCAGGCTGCGCTCGGCGCCGAGCAATACGTGTATGGCGCGTGCATACCAGGGGCGCTGCATCGCCTGCCACTCGCGTTCCAGCAGGCGGGCACGGCGCACCAGAAGGTCGACACTTTGCGCGTCGTTTTGGAACACCGGGTCGTCACTGTCACGATAATGCTGCACCAGCGCATCCAGATCGCCGCTGAAGAAGCGCTGCGCGGTCTCCTGAAAGCCCTGCAGCCCCTGCTGGGCCTCCAGGCGCCTCGCCTCGACGTGCTTGGCGTAAGCATCAATGAACCCCGGCACCTGCACGCCCACCAACAGCCCCAACGCAAACAGGGTTAAACGCAAATAGCTTCTCAGCATGCGGACACCTTTCCTTGCGCAACGCACTCACCTGACTGCCACAGACTCCACTGCCCGGGCTCGTGCAGCGTCCACTGCTCGTTATTGGTCAGGGGCTCAGTTGCCAGAACGGTAACGACATCGTCGGGGGTCGTTTCGGCATGGAAGTTCACCGTCAGCTCGGCATCGCGCAGCTGCGCGGGTCCGAATGGTGCGCGCCGGGTGATCTGCGCAAGCTTGGTGCTACAGAAACTGAACAGCCATTCACCATTGCTCAGCAAGCAATTGAATACACCTTTGCGACGATACTCATTACAAGCGCCGAGCAGCACCGGCAGCATGTTCTCCGCCGCGCTGCGGTCTGGAAAATCCAACCGAATACGGTTTAGCAGATCGCAGAAAGCTCGTTCGCTATCAGTATCGCCGACCGGCCGGTAAAAGCCCGTGGAGGGTTCGAAATCCGAGAGCTGACCGTTGTGCGCGAAGCACCAATGCTGCCCCCAGAGCTCGCGGACGAAAGGATGGGTGTTGACCAGGGAAACCTTGCCGACGTTGGCGTGACGGATGTGCCCGATCACCACTTCGCTCTTTATCAGGTAGCGCTGCACCATCTTCGCCACTTCGGATTCGCAGCTGGCGACCGGGTCCTGAAACAACCGTAGGCCGCGCCCTTCATAGAAGGCAATCCCCCAACCGTCCTTGTGTGGACCGGTCTTGCCGCCTCGCTGCATGAGGCCAGTGAAGCTGAAAACGATATCGGTTGGAACGTTGGCGCTCATGCCAAGCAGCTCGCACATGCGTTATCTCCCGATAGCTAGCTGAAACCGGAATGCTCTCACACTTAGATCCGGGGATCGGTGCGCAACCGCCCGCGGGACGGCGCGTAGTCCAATTCATCTAAATCGTCGCTCTCGTCTTCCATTCGCTCGCGCAGTGTCCGATTGTCCTCGTCAGCTGCGGCGGCTTCGCTCCGCCTTGCGTACTTGCGCTCGATGGGCCAACGGATCGCCACCAATAGCAAATACAAGCCAAGTGCGATCAATCCGTACATGGCCAAATCCGCTACAGCGCGCCAGGCGTTGTTACCCACCTTGAATGCCAGATCCATTGCGGTAATGGCCACCGCCGGCGCGAACAGCTCCTTGGCCGGATCGACGATGGTGGGGGTGAACAACAATACGGCCACGATCAACCGCAACGGCTCACGCAGCCAGCGCCACATCCAGCGCGTGACCCGGAACCAGAACAGCAGGCATCCCAGCGCTGCTATCCCGTACAGAGCCCAGGCAAGCGAATAATCGGAGTCGAACATCAGCATGGCGTTTTCTCGATGACAAGCCGTTCACAAATGCCAGCAACCGCTGGCAAAACAACTGAAGTAATTCAACGGCGCGACGAGCCTGAACAACGGCGCGGCTACAAAGGCGGCCATGATAACAGCCCATACCCCTTCGCCGTCATCGTCGGTGACAACAAGCCACTGGCGGACCGCCCAGCAAGATCGTATAAACCTGTTAAACGAAAGGGTAATCCCCATTATCGCCGGGACGACCACTGCCTCTGGCGACCGGCACGCAAGGAGTAAACACGCCATGCCCTACCAACACATTCTGGTAGCTATCGACCTCACCGAAGAGTGCCATCCGGTTGTCGCCCGCGCTCAAGCGCTTGCCAGTACATCGGACGCGAAGTTGAGCCTGGTGCATATCATCGAGCCAATGGCCATGGCCTTCGGCGGCGACGTTCCAATGGACCTGTCGATGCTGCAGCAACAGCAATTCGACCAGGCACGCGAGCGTATGAACGGCTTCGCTGACAACTATCCCGGTCTGGCAGCGGAACAGCGACATCTGGCCTACGGGCAACCTCGTCAGGAGGTGCACCGTCTGGCTAAAGAACAGGGTTGCGATCTCATCGTGGTGGGCAGCCATGGCCGCCACGGGCTCGCCTTGCTGTTGGGCTCCACCGCAAACGACATCCTGCACGGGGCACCTTGCGACGTGCTGGCCGTGCGCTTAAAGAAGGCTGAATAGCCTTCCTAAGCTGCGCAGAGTTTCGCACTCTGCGCAAGATGCGCCGGTTCAGATGGTTTCGGCGCCCTCGCCTGCACTCATCACCAGGGGGCGGATCTTCTGCAGCTGAGTCTCCAGCGAATAGGTGAGGCTCGATGACATCGAGAAGAAGGCCAGAAACGCCTTGAGGTTGGAGTCGGCGTGACAGGTGTCATGGATGCGCTGCCAGAACGCTTGATTGACCAGCTGCAGTTGCTGGAAGGAGCGTACCAATCCGCGCAGCTCCCAATCGGCATGCCTGCCTTCACGTAAATTGAAGTACTGCCGCGCCAGATAGAGCGTCACGGCCCGCAAAACGAACTCATGGTTGCTGGCAAATGGCAGGTGCTGCTTGGCCATGGGTTTGAGCCGAGCAAGTACGGGGCAGGCACTGGTCGCCATGATTACCCCGAGCAGCGCACGCAACCCCTCGTCCAGGCCAACCAATTTCGTGTATTCACGCTCGGGCGTGCGTACCCATACCAATGCCTTCTTTACGGCAGGGAGGCCCTGGAAATCCTCGATTACCCGGTGAAGGTCAACCGCGGCAGGGCAATGGCTGAAATCGTCCTTGCTAAGCGGACAATTCGAACAACGCTGATGATCTAGACGGGTCCACTTGGGCGCCTGGGCGGCGACTTCCCTGTCGTATTCACGATCCAGCTCGATCCGGTAGCTGAAATCATGTTCATCATCCAAGGTGATACGGTATTCGATTGCCATTGACGCTCCACATGACTGCATTATCCGATGCGGATACTTAACTACGCGCCAGCACGCATGGCATTGATCCACCTCATAAGCCGTGACCGCGAACCATCTCGGCGCGACGCGGATCTGAGGTCCGCGTCTGTCGCCGATCGTAGGGAGCTGACTACTCCTCCAGTTCAGCCCAACGCTCGAGCAACCCGTCGAGCTCCTGCTGCAGCGCTTCGATACGGCTTAGCACCGCTGCCGTCACATCGGCCGACTGCTGATAGAACGCAGGGTCGGATATCTCAGCCTGGAGGGCCTCGATACCCTTCTCTACTTCATCGATCCTGCCCGGCAAGGCTTCCAGCTCACGCTGCAGCTTGTAACTGAGCTTCTTCTTGGCTGGCGCGACCTCAGCGACGGCGGGTGCCTGCTGCGGCTTTTTGCTCTCTTTGGCTTCACCACCCGACTCAGCGACGCCAAGCAAACGCGGCGAACCGCCCTGACGCAGCCAGTCCTGATAACCGCCAACGTACTCGCGCACTTCACCGCCGCCCTGAAACACCAGGGTGCTGGTCACTACATTGTCGAGGAATGCACGGTCGTGGCTCACCATCAACACAGTGCCCTGGAAGCCGAGCAGCACCTCTTCCAGCAGTTCCAGCGTTTCCACATCAAGGTCGTTGGTCGGCTCGTCGAGCACCAGCAGGTTGGCTGGCTTACTGAAAAGCTTCGCCAGCAAGAGCCGTGCCCGCTCACCTCCGGACAGCGCCTTGACTGGCGTTCGGGCACGCTGCGGGCTGAACAGGAAGTCGCCCAGATAGCTCAGCACATGGCGATTCTGCCCGTCGATGGTGATGAACTCGCGACCTTCGGCCAGGTTGTCGACTACGGTCTTTTCCAGCTCCAGCTGGTGACGTAATTGGTCGAAATACGCCACTTCGAGTTTGGTGCCGAACTCGATCGAGCCACTGCTCGGCCGCAACTCATCCAACAACAGCTTGAGCAACGTGGTTTTGCCGGTGCCGTTGGCACCAAGCAGCCCGATGCGGTCGCCGCGCTGGATGACCATCGAAAAATCGCGAATCAACGGCTCACCGCCAGGATGAGCGAACGTCACGTTTTCAGCGACGATGACCTGCTTGCCGGACTTTTCCGCCGTTTCTACCTGGAACGTAGCTTTGCCCTGCACATTGCGTCGTTCGCTGCGCTCGGCACGCAGTTCCTTGAGTGCACGCACACGCCCTTCGTTGCGAGTGCGGCGCGCCTTGATACCTTGGCGAATCCACACCTCCTCCTGCGCCAGCTTCTTGTCAAAAAGCGCGTTGGCGGTCTCTTCGGCGGCCAGCTGCTGCTCCTTGTGCACCAGGAAACTCGCGTAGTCACCGTTCCAATCAATCAGGTGGCCACGATCCAGTTCGAGAATCCGGGTGGCCAGATTCTGCAGGAAGGCGCGGTCGTGGGTGATGAACAGTACGGCACCGTTGAAGCCGGTCAGCGCCTCTTCCAGCCAGGCGATGGCACCGATGTCCAGATGGTTGGTAGGCTCGTCGAGCAACAGCAGATCAGGCTCGGATACCAGCGCCTGGGCCAGCAATACACGGCGCCGCCAACCGCCGGACAGCTCAGCCAGCGTGCGATCGGCAGGCAGCTGAAGGCGGCTCAGCGTGCTGTCGACCAGTTGCTGCAGGCGCCAGCCATCCTTAGCCTCGAGCGCCTGCTGCACATGCATCAGCTTGTCGAGATCCGCATCGTTCTGGATGTTCTGACTCAGATGGTGGTATTCGGCGAGCAGCTCGCCGACCCCAGCCAGACCTTCGGCGACCACATCGAATACGGTGCGGTCGTCCGCACGCGGCAGCTCCTGCGGCAGCTCACCAATCTTCAAGCCCGGCGCGCGCCAGATTTCGCCGTCATCGGATGCCCGATCACCCTTGACCAGACGCAGCATGCTGGATTTGCCGGTGCCATTGCGGCCGATGATGCAGACCCGCTCACCCCGCGCGATCTGCCAGGACACGCCATCCAGCAGCGGCGTAGTGCCGTAGGCAAGGGATACATCGGTGAACTTGAGCAGGGTCATGACTACCTCCGGAAAACAGGGCGCGCATTCTAGCAGATACCGCCTTTTATCGGCCGTTCCCCAACCAAGGTGCTGTTGCTGATCGACGCAGCGCAGGCGGCGAAAGCGTACGCTCGTCGGAAGTCTGGTTTAGTTTGTTACCGGAGCTTAATGCGCGTTTAACTGACCGGTGCGGCACGCTAAGCTAGCCCCTGCAGCAGGCCGTTTCATGTGCCGCTTTGGCGCAGCTCCCGCCTGTCATCTCAACGCCCCCCGTTCTACGGATGTACCATGCGCGGCCGACTCTCCAGTTTGTGTTTCTGCCTGTTCGTTTCAACCATTGGCCTGGATGCGTCCGCCGCCAGCCTCAGTCAGCAACGCCAGTACTATGACCAGGCCAAACAGGCCCTGGCCAAAGGCGACAGCGGGCCCTATCGCCGCTATCAGAGCGCCCTGCGTGACTATCCGCTTGAGCCCTATCTGGCCTACGACGATCTGACCCATCGCCTGAAGTCGGCCAGCAATCAGGAAGTAGAGAAATTTCTCGCCGAGCACGGTGACCTGCCCCAGATCAGCTGGATGAAGCTGCGCTGGCTGCGCCTGCTAGCCGCACGGGGGGACTGGCAGACGTTCACCCGCTATTACGATCCAAAGATGAACTTCACCGAGCTCGATTGCCTTTTCGGCCAATACCAGCTTCGCAACGACATTCCGGGCGCCGATGCTGCTGCCGAACGACTGTGGCTGGTCGGCAAATCACAGCACAACTCCTGTGATCCGTTATTCGAACTCTGGGAAGCCAAGGGCTTGCTTACCGAAGAGCGGCGCTGGAAACGCACCAAGCTGGCTGTGGAAAGCGGCAATTACGGCGTGGCCAGCTTCCTGGTCAAACGCTTGCCGACGCTGCAGACCCAAGGCCAGCTGATGATCGACGTCGCCCAGAAGCCACAGATGCTTCGCCAGCCAGAACGCTTCGCGCCAACCAGCCCTGCCATGGCAGATGTGGTTTCGATCGGCCTGCGCCGCCTAGCACGTCAGGATCCAGAGCAAGCGCTGAGCCTGCTGGATAGCTATGCCCGTCGCTTCTCGTTCTCGTCGGAGGAAAAGGTCGCCATCGCACGGCAGATCGGGCTGACACTCGCCAAGCGTTTCGACGGCCGCGCCCTCAAGGTGATGGCTGAATACGATCCCGAGCTGCGTGACAACACCGTCAGTGAATGGCGCGCGCGCTTGCTGCTGCGCCAAGGCCAGTGGGACGAGGTACACAAGCTGACTCAGCGCTTTCCTGAAGACTTGGCCAACACCAACCGCTGGCGTTACTGGCAGGCGCGCAGCCTGCAGCTGGCCAAACCCGAAAGCAAACAGGCAGCCCTGCTCTATCAGCCTGTCGCCCAGGAGCGGGACTTCTACGGCTTTCTTTCCGCTGACCGTATTCAGGCGCCATACAAGCTGAACCACCAACCATTGGCACTCGATCCTAAGGTCGTGCAAAAGGTGCGCAATACCGCGGGCATTCGTCGCGCGCTGGAATTCCATGATCGCGGGCAGATCGTCGATGGGCGCCGCGAGTGGTATCACGTCAGCCGGCTATTCAGCCGCGACGAGATGGTCGCGCAGGCGCGCATCGCCTATGAGAAGGAATGGTATTTCCCGGCGATTCGCACCATCAGCCAGGCGCAGTACTGGGACGATCTGGACATCCGCTTCCCGATGGCGCATCGCAACACGCTGATTCAGGCATCAAGGGCGCGGGAGATTCATCCAAGCTGGGCGTTCGCAGTCACCCGTCAGGAGAGCGCGTTCATGGCCGATGCGCGCTCCCATGTTGGCGCCACCGGTCTCATGCAGCTGATGCCAGCGACGGCCAAGGAAACTGCCAAACGCTTCAACATCCCGCTGGCCTCGCCGCAGCAGGTGCTCAATCCCAACACCAACATCCAGCTGGGCACCGCTTACCTGAGCCAGATCTATGGTCAGTTCAACGGCAACCGGGTGCTCGCCTCGGCCGCCTACAACGCAGGGCCGGGTCGGGTACGTCAGTGGCTACGCAATGCCGAGCACCTTTCGTTCGATGTCTGGGTGGAGAACATCCCGTTCGACGAAACCCGCCAGTACGTACAGAACGTGCTGACCTATTCGGTCATCTACGGGCAGAAGCTGAACTCCCCGCAACCGCTGGTGGAATGGCACGAGCGCTACTTCGAATCGCAGTAGCCTGAGACGCGATAGGCATGTGCGGTAACTAGCTCGAGGCGCCAAGCCTTGGGCTATTCCAGCACCTCGACGGGCATGCCGACCGCCAACTGTCCGGTGCCTTCGGCTATCAGGTTCTGCCCGAAGAAGACACCACCCTGACCTTTGCGATACGACAGCAGCGTATTCAATGGCTCGCGATCCGGGGCACGCTCGGCACTGAGCGGGTCGATAGTGGGGATGACGCATCGCGAACAAGGCTTGACGATCCGGAATGTCAGCTCGCCGATACGGATACGCTTCCAGCTGTCCTCTGCATAAGGCTCGGCGCCGCTTACGACCAGGTTTGGGCGAAAGCGCAGCATGCCCAGGGGACGTCCGACACGGCGAATCAGGTCATCCAGCGATGCCTGGCCAATCAGCAGAAAGGGAAAGCCATCGCTGAACGCCGTTTGCTCACCCAAACGCGAGTAGTCCAGATCGACCTGAATGCCGTCATCCTCCGGCAGATAAACCAAGCGACAGGCCTGGCCGAGAAAATACGACAGCCAAGTCGCTGCTGCCTCACCTGCGTCCGGCACAACAGGATTAGCGCTCCATATCTGCACGCAGCGCATCTCTTTGCGGCTCGGCACCTGAACCAGCAGCTCCTGCATACCTGGGGCGGCTAGGCGTAACGCGCCATCCTGCCAGCGGGCCTGCAACAGCGCCATTTTGGGTATTGCTCGCTGAGTGAGAAACCGCCCGGTTCCGGCAGCCACCACCATCCAGCGGCGGTCGCCTGCCAACCCTAACGTATCGCTCGCGCAATGCTGCAGCGACTCACCTGCACCGGATTTGAGAGCAAAGCGATAGAGCGAGGAGAGTTGCATGCTGCGCCTCCATGGAGATTGCGCAGCAGCATATCAGGGAGCAGCCGCGTGTTTCAGCAGCTGGAAGCAGGGATAGGTCAGCCCTGTTCTTCCATCTTCAACCGATCTTGAATCACATCAACCAGCTTCTCCGGCTGGAACTTGGACAGGAAGTTGTCACAACCAACCTTCTGCACCATCGCCAGGTTGAAACTACCGGACAACGAGGTGTGCAACACCACATAGAGATCACGCAGGCGTGGGTCATGCCGAATCTCGGTGGTCAGACGATAGCCATCCATTTCCGGCATCTCCGCGTCGGTAAAGACCATCAGCAGCTTGTCGGTCAGTACCTCACCGGCGTCCGCCCATGCCTTGAGCATGTTCAGGCCCTTCAAGCCGTCACTGGCGGTGTGGATCTTCAAGCCTAGCTGGCTGAGGGTCTCCCGCAGTTGCGACAGGGCAACCGTAGAGTCATCCACACAGAGCACCTCCCTGCCCCGGGCACGCTCGAGTCCGGGATCGGCCAGGCGCTCGGCGGAAATGCTGGTGTCGTAAGGCACAATTTCGGCGAGCACCTTTTCCACGTCGATCACTTCCACCAGCTCGTCATCGACCTTGGTGATGGAGGTCAGATAGTGCTGGCGACCGGCTGTGGTCGGCGGCGGCATCACCGACTCCCAATTGAGGTTGACGATACGGTCCACGCCGCCGACCAGAAAGGCCTGCACGGTACGGTTGTATTCGGTGACGATGATGGTGCTGCGCTCATCCGGCACCAGCGGCCGCAAGCCGATCGCGCGCGACAGGTCTACTACCGGCAGCGTTTGGCCGCGAAGGTTGACCACACCGCATACCGAGCTGTGTCGGTGCGGCATGAGCGTCATCTTCGGCAGCTGAACGACCTCCTGGACCTTGAAGACGTTGATGGCGAACTTTTGCCGCCCGCCGAGCCGGAACATGAGAATCTCGAGGCGATTCTGCCCCACTAGACGGGTGCGTTGATCGACAGAATCGAGAATGCCGGCCATTTCCAGGCTCCTTGGGAGAACAATGTAAAAGGCATATCGGCCGTATCCGCCGTGGCTTTATGCATCGCCAGCTGTTTTTTTTTAACCGGCAGTCTCTTCAACGAAGCCCCAAAGTTTACCCTTTTACTGGGGCTCGGCATTGCGACTCAGCAGCGGAGAATCTGCAGGCAGATGCACGCGCAATGCCCCGGTCCGCACCGCAAAACGCAAACGTGCGCCAGTAAGCGGCTCCCCATCGAGATTGATGTCGATTGGTGTTGGCGCTTCAACCTCAAGCCAAGGTACCCGGGCACTTACAGATACCGCGTCGACACCCAGCAGGCCGCCGCTAAGCAGCGTGCCGAGCGTACCGACAGCATCGGCAGGCGCCGGCACGATACACACATCCAGCAACCCATCGTCGATCGTCGCCTGAGGGCACAATAGTTGTCCGCCACCTGCCTGCCGGCCATTGCCGATGCCAAGCGCTAGAAACTCACCTTCCCATTCGAAGCCCGGTCCGCTGAAACGCCCCCGAGCGGAGTGAATGTCGGCAAAAAGGCTCAAGCCGGTCAGCAGATAAGCACCGCCTCCCAATACACGTTTGAGGTCCTCGGACGTGCTGGCGGTAACTTGGGAGCCGAATCCTCCGGTAGCCATGTTGACGAATGGTTGACCGTTCATCTCACCCACATCGATCGCCCGCGCAGGCTCATCCAGCAGTGCCAGCGCTTCGAACGGATCAAGCGGAACGCCAGCCGCGCGCGCAAAGTCATTGGCACTCCCCAGCGGCACCAGAGCGAGCGTCGCCGTGGTATTCGCCTCGAGCATTGCCATCGCCACCTCGCGCAAGGTGCCATCACCACCGCCCGCAATCAGTGTCGGGTAACCGGCCTCCAGCGCCTCGAGCACCAAGCGTTGCGCATCGCCGGGCTCCCAGGTAACGCGAACTGCCAAGTCCCATCCCAGCTCACGCTGCTTGATGACAGCCTCACGAACCTCCTCATTAAGCGCTTGTTTTCCATGCAGTATCAGCAGCGCCTTGGTCTCGCTCATGGCCGTTCGTTCCTCACTGTTCTCACCGCTGCATCAGACCGATTTGCGACGAGGAAGTTGTGTAGAACAAGCGCAACGGTATTAATCCAAATGTTCGATCAATCGCGCCGCCGGTCAGCGCGCCTTTTCTGATTAGCTTCACCAGCACTCACGCAACTCTAACTAAAAGCCTTTTAAAACAGCTGTTTGCGAACAGATTTGAGTTTTGCTCATTTTTTTGGCGGCTCGCTGAGTACTACTGAACTCATCCCGAGAAGCACGGTCGGAGCAGGAGTCCCAATCACGGTTGCGATGGCGGCCTGCTATCACTTTCCGCGTGCCGCGACGATTAATTCGAGATATGAGCCAGCTTTGAGCTGAGGATGGAGCCTTGTATGCGCGTACAGTCAGTTGGAACCCTTGAATATGCTCACCCGAGTTTCGTCGATTACTTTCTGGCAAGCGTCCGCCTGATCCACGGCCTGACGGCCATCCTGCCCGGCCTTCTACTGATGGCTTTCCTGAACGTCCCCACCACTGGGCCGTTCAGCGCATTCCTGGGCTTCTTTGCAGTACTCAGCATCATCATTTTCCACACCGCCGGCATCTACAGCGAAGAAGTGTTCAGCACCCTGCTGCGCTTTCGCGTAATGCTGCTCGCATGGGCGGCGGCGTTCAGCTTCTTGGTCTTCATGCACCAGGGCATGGGGTTGTTCGGCTATTTGGAAGCCAAACACTTAGCCTTCTGGTTCTTCACAAGCACCATTCTGTTCGGTGCGGAACGCCTGGCGATGCTCGCCTTGTTCCGCCGCCTCATGGCGCGCGGAATGTTCCTGCAGAACGCTGTAATTCTTGGCGGCACCGATAACGGTATCCGCGTTGCCGAATACCTGCAGAACCACCGCGACATCCGCACTGGCGTGCTCGGCTTCATTGACGACCGCCTCGAGCGCCTGCCGACCGAACTGGCCAACCTGCCGCTACTTGGCAACACCCGTGACCTGGAACGGATGATCCGCGAAGAGAAAGTCACGCAAGTGCTGGTAGCACTGCCTTGGTTCGCCGACAGCCGTATTGGCCAGGTCATTGCAGAGCTGCGCAAGCTGCCGGTCAACGTTCTCCTGGTACCGGACATGGTTGCGTTCCGCCATGCAGACAAGCGCATCACAGAGATCGGCGGGCTGCCGACCCTGATCGCCTCGGATCTGCCGCTGCGTGGCTGGTCACCGATGTTCAAGCGACTGGAAGACATCGTCATCTCCAGCATCGCGCTGCTCGCCGCCGCTCCGGTCATGCTGGCAATCGCCCTTGCCATCAAACTCGACTCACCAGGCCCCGTCCTGTTCAAGCAGAAGCGCTACGGCTACAACAATCGCCTGATCGAGGTCTTCAAGTTCCGTTCGATGTACCACGAAAAATCCGATGCGAACGCCGACCGCCAAACCACCCGCGGCGACGACCGAATTACTCGCATCGGACGCTTCATCCGCAAGACCAGCCTCGATGAACTGCCTCAGCTGCTGAACGTATTTCTCGGCAGCATGTCCATGGTCGGTCCGCGTCCACACGCCACCGCCACCAAAGCTGCTGGCGTGCTGTTCGAGGATGCTGTGGCCGAATACTCCGCGCGTCATCGCGTGAAGCCTGGCATCACCGGGTGGGCGCAGATCAACGGCTATCGGGGTGAAACCGACACGCTGGAAAAGATCGAGAAGCGCGTCGAGTTCGACCTAGATTACATCGAGCGATGGTCAGTCTGGTTCGACCTTTACATCCTCGTGCGCACTCCCCCGGCATTGATCTTCAACAAGGATGTGTACTGATCGGCGAGCCGCTCTAGTTGCCGCCGAAAAGACCGGAAAAGGTCACGCCGCATAAGGCGTGACAGGAAGGAACTAATGACGCTCCCAAAAATCTCACATTCGTTCACCGCGGGCCCCACCCCGGCGACTGCGAACCAGCAGCCACGAGGTTAACCCCATGTTCAAGAACATCTTGATCGTCTGTGTTGGAAACATCTGCCGAAGCCCCGCGGCCGAAGCGATGTTGACACACAGACTTCGCGGCCAGGACCTGACGATCAGCTCAGCGGGTATTGGTGCATTAGTAGGTAACCCGATGGACAAGACCGCCCACGAAGTACTGCAGGACAACGGGCTGGAGCTTCCGGCCCACTGCGCGCGCCAGGTCGACAGCCACATGCTGCACCAGGCCGACCTGATCCTGGTGATGGAGCATAGCCACATTCAGCACATTCGCCAGATCGCACCCGAGGTGCATGGCAAAACGTTTCTCATCGGCAAATGGCAGGACGAGCTGGAAATTCCGGATCCGTACCGCCAGTCCAAACCCGCTTTTGAACATGTCCACAATCTCCTGACGAAATCCGTCGAGAGCTGGCTTCCTTACCTGAAATGAAGAAGGAACTTCGATGACAACCATGCCCCGCCCAATCTATGAAACCAAAGAGGACAAGGACATCGACCTGGCCCACCTCTTTGACACCTTCATAAACAATCGCGTGCTGATCATGAGCATTACCGGGTTCTTCGCGGCCCTGGGGATCGCTTATGCCTTGCTTGCTACACCGGTCTATCTTGCCAGCGCGATGATCCAGATCGAGCCCAAGAGCGGCCTGCCGAGCCTGACCGATGTGGTCAACAACAATCCGCCGGTGTCCCCGGCGCAAACCGAGATCGCGCTGCTGAAGTCGCGCTCGGTCGTTGGCGGCGCGGTCAGCAACCTGAACCTCGACATCAACATCACGCCCCACCACTTCCCGATCATCGGCGGCTTCATGGCACGCCGGTTCGAGCCGAGCGAAGAAGGCGAGCTGGGCTGGCACCCGGCCGGCCTGGGCGGCTACGCCTGGGGTGGCGAGACCTTGAAGGTCACCCAGCTGGAAGTACCGGACAAGGTGCACGGCAAGGAGCTGACCCTCGAAGCTGCCGAGAACAACGGTTTCATCCTGCGTGACAAGGATGGTGAAGTCGTTGTGCAGGGCGTTGTCGGTGAGCCGGTGGAGAACGAAGGCTATCGAGTGACCGTTGGCGAGCTGAATGCACGCCCGGGCACCACCTTCACCGTGATCAAGAACCGCACTTACAACACCACCGAGAGCTTCCAGCAGCGTCTGTCGGCCGCCGAGCGTGGCAAGCAGTCCGGGATCGTCAACGTGACGCTCGAGGATCCCAACCCTGAACATGCCATCCGAGTGCTGGAAGAGGTGGCAAACCTCTACGTCGAGCAGAACATTGCCCGCAATGCTGCTGAAGCGACCCAGAGCCTGGAATTCCTCAACGAGCAGATTCCGACGGTCCGTCGCCATCTTGAAGCGGCTCAAACTGCACTGAACAAGTACCAGACCGGTTCGCGCTCAGTGGATATCACCGCCGAAACGCAGTCCGTGCTTGATCGTATCGTCGACATGGAACGCCAGATCTCCGAGCAGAACCTCAAGCGTACTGAGATGGAGCGCCGCTTCACCCGTCAGCATCCGAACTTCCAGGCGCTGATGAACCAGATCAACCAACTGCAACTGCAGAAGGAAGAACTGGAGAAGCAGATCGGCACCCTGCCATCGACCCAGCAGGAACTGCTGCGCTTGACCCGCGACGTGGAAGTTTCCTCGGAAACCTACTCCATGCTGCTGAACAAGACTCAGGAACTGGACATCATCCGCGCAGGTACCGTGGGTAATGTGCGCATCATTGACCACGCGGCTGCCGACCTGGAAAACCCGGTCAAGCCGAACAAGCCTCTGGTTGTGATCGTCGTTACGTTGCTGGGCGCCCTGCTCGCTACCGCCTTCGTCTATGTTCGTGAAGCGCTCAAGCGCGGCGTGGAAAACCCTGAAGACATCGAGCGTACCGGCACCCCGGTATATGCCTCGATTCCGTTCACCGAGAAGCAGGCTGTGCTGGAAAAACGCCTGGCCAACTTCAAGCGTGACAAGAGCACGGCCTCTTACCTGCTGACGGTCAACGACCCGGCCGACCTCGCCACCGAAGCCATGCGCAGCCTGCGCACCAGCCTGCACTTCGCGATGATCGAGGCCAAGAACAACGTACTGATGATCACCGGCCCGAGCCCGGCGGTAGGTAAGTCGTTCGTCACCACCAACCTCGCCGCGGTCGTCGCTCAATCCGGCAAGCGCGTGCTGCTGGTCGACGCCGACATGCGCAAGGGCTACCTGCACAAGGTCATGCGCTGTGACGGTGACAAGGGTCTGTCCGACATCCTTTCCGGCCGCATCACCCTGTTCGATGCCATCCAGAAGACTCAGTTGAACAACCTGCACGTGATCACTCACGGCCAGCTGCCGCCGAACCCGTCTGAGCTGTTGATGCACGAGAACTTCTCTCGCTTCGTCAAAGAGATCAGCCACATGTACGACCTGGTGATCTTCGATACCCCGCCGATTTTGGCGGTCACCGATGCAGCGCTGGTCGGCAGCCAGGCAGGTACTACGCTGATGGTCACCCGCTACGGCCTGAACGGTGTGAAGGAAATCGAAGCGGCCAAGCGTCGCCTCGAGCAGAACGGCCTGATGGTCAAAGGCGTGATCTTCAACGCTGTCGTACGCAAGGCGTCTACCTACGGCGAGTACGGTTACTACCAGTACGAATACGCCAGCACCACCAAATAAAGTGATTCGCATGGCGACGGAACCCCGTCGCCATGCCGAACACCGCATTAACCCCTTTTTATTCAACTGCCTAACAACTGGCCTTTCGAGCGTCAGTATTTTTTTTTGCCTGAGGATAGGTGCTAGCGATGACCAGACACCCCAACCGGCCAGTAGGACGCGCAACACGACTGGCTCTGGCGCTGGTTGCCACACTGACCGCTGCCGGCGCATGCGCTACCGATTGGCCGACTTCAGACAAGGGCCTGGCCCTGCTCGGGGTCAATATCTCTGGCGCCGGATTTGCCCCGCACGTGACTCCGGGCAAGAACGGCACGAACTACTTCTATCCGGAAAAAAAGCACTTCAAGTACTACGCCGATCAGGGCATTCGCCTGATTCGCTTTCCGTTCATCTGGGAGCGAGTTCAACACTCGCTCGATGACGGATTGAACTTCGACCAGATCCGGTTGTTGAAGAAGACCCTGGATCTGGCCGCGATGAATGGCCAGAAGGTCATTCTGGACATGCACAACTATGGTCGTTACCACGGCGAACTCATCGGCTCAAGCAAGGTGCCTTACGACGCCTACGCATCGGTGTGGCGCGAACTGGCCAAGCGCTTCAAGGGTCACCGCGGCCTGCTCGGCTACGACATCATGAACGAGCCACATGGCACCGTTGGACTCTGGCCAGGCGCGGCGCAAGCGGCGGTTGATGCGATTCGCGAAGTCGACGATCAGACGCTGATCTTCATCGAAGGCGAGCGCTGGTCCAGCGCGTACCACTGGCCGCTGGTGAACGCCAACTTCCTCATCAACGACCCGGCTGACCGCATCGTCTACGAAGCGCACCTGTACTTCGATCAGGATTTTTCCGGCAAGTACATGGAGAAGACCAGCCGCGACATTGACCCGATGATTGGCGTCGAACGAGCCCGCCCCTTCATCGAGTGGCTGAAGAAGCACGGCCAGAAAGGCTTTCTCGGCGAATACGGCATTCCCGACGACCTGCCCGAAGCAGCCGAGGCGATGGACAACCTGCTCGCCTACCTCAATGACAACTGCGTACCTAGTGCGTACTGGGCCGGTGGCCCCGGGTGGGGCACCTACAGGCTTTCGATAGAGCCACGCGACGGTAAGCACCGTCCGCAAATGGAGCTAATGCGCAAACACCTGGCGAACGATTGCACTGCCATTGGTCCAACCCCTTCGCAAAACGCTGACTGATTCTGGAGTGACTCGAACATGAAATTCGGACTGCTATGGCACTCATTCTCATCCGGCAACCTCGGGGTTGGCGCGTTGAGTATTTCCAACATGCTGCTGATCGACCAGGCCGCCCGCAACTGCGGAATCACGCCCGAATTCCTGATCATCGGTTCGTCCGGGCCTTGTGACTATCCACCATCTACCGAGCGCTTCAAGTACGAGTTCATCGAGTTCAACGAGAAGGCGCTGCTCAAGAATCCCCATGGTCTTTACCAGGCGATCAGCTCCTGTGACGCGGTATTCGATATCGGTGAGGGCGATAGCTTCTCCGATATCTACGGTGCCAAGCGCCTGATCAAGCTGTTGGTCAGCAAGGGGATGGCGCTCGGTGGCCGCGTGCCGCTGATTCTCTCGCCGCAGACCATTGGCCCGTTCAAGGCTGACTGGGCAACCAGGACATCGGCATGGGCCATGAAGAAAAGCACCATGGTCTTTGCACGTGACCATCAGTCCTTCGATGTGCTCAAGCAACTCGACACGCCGAACCGTGACGAAGTCATAGACGTCGCCTTTGCCCTGCCCTTCGAACGCAAGACCGAGCATCGAGACCCGAACAAGCTGGCTGTTGGCTTGAGCGTTTCGGCGCTGCTGCATCACGGTGGTTACGAAGGCAGTGCCAACCAGTTCGGTCTGCGAGCCGACTACAAGGCGCTCACCGACCGCCTGATTCGCACCCTGCTCGAGCGCGGCCATGAAGTGCACCTGGTACCCCACGTGATCCCGACCGGATTTGCAGCCGAGGACGACTACACGGTCTCCGAGGAACTGCGGCAGCAGTATCCGGAGCTCAAGCTGGCTCCGCGCTTCAAGGGTCCGATCGAAGCCAAGTCGTACATCAGTGGCATGGATTTCTTCGTTGGCGCGCGCATGCACGCCACCATCGGCGCATTCTCCGCCGGCGTCCCGGTCGTGCCCCTGGCGTACAGCCGCAAGTTCGCCGGTCTTTATCAGTCGCTCGATTATCACCGCGTCGTCGACCTCAAAACCGAGGGCACCGACAGCGCGCTGGAGTTGGTGCTATCCCACCTGGACAACCGTGAACAGCTCAAGGCCGAGGTCGCTGCCAGTGGTGTGATCATCCGCCGCAAGCTGGATGCCTACAGCGCGGCGCTTGAACAGATCCTGGCGTCGCTGCAACAGCCTCAGGCAGCGAACCAGAACTAACCATGCGCGATCATGCCCTGATGGGGGTTACCACGGCGGCTCGGACCGCCGTGCAGCTCGGTACTCTGCTAATCCTTGCGCGAACCCTGGGGCCGAGCGACTTCGGTTTCATTTCAATCGTGATCACCTGGTCGACCATTGTCGCCCTGGTAACCGACTACGGCTTTGGCATGCGAGCGCTGCGCGACATTGGCGCCGAGCGCCATCGTGCCGGCGAAATCATGTCTGCGAGCCTGGCGGCGAAGTCCGTACTGGTGCTGCCGGCCTGCATCGTGCTGCTGCCGATTATTCTGTTTTTCCTTGATCTGCACACCACGGAGCGCTTCGCCGCCGTGCTGTTCCTGCTCGGTACCCTCGCATCGTCCTATGGCGACCTTGGGTTGACGGTGTTTCGCAGCATCGGCCAGTTTCACCGCGAAACGAAGATCGTGGTGGCCACCGCGCTAGTGCATTTCGTACTCATCGGCGCAGCAATTCTGTTGCACAACGACGTATTGGCCATTGGTGCTGCGTTTCTGCTGTCGCGGCTGATCTATGCCGTGTTCGCTCTACGTGCGCTCTCGAAGATCCTCGCGCTGGGCGGCATTTTGCGCAGCTCCTGGCGGGTACTGGCAGAGCGCTTCAGGTCCTCCACCAGCTTCGCCATCGACAGCGGCGCCACCAACATCTTTGCCCAGCTCGACGTCATTTTGGTCAACCACCTCGCCGGCCGCGAAGCTGCAGGCATCTACTTTGCCGGCTCGCGCCTGATTCAGGGCGCGGTGCCCTTCAGCGTCTTGCTGGCCAGCGTGCATATCCCACGCTTCGCTTATCAGCTGCACAACAAGACGACCGGGCTGTTCCGCTACGGCGTCCGCATCCTCGGCGAATACGCCGGCATGGGGCTGATCTTCGCCCTGGCGTTCTTCTTTATCGGGCCCCTGTTCACCGACTACTTCCTCGGCGCCGAGTACGCCGAACTGAACACCCTTTGGCTGGCGTTCGCCTGCTTTACCGCGGCGCGTTTCGTCGCCGCAGGGTTGGGCGTGCAGCTGATGGCCATGGGCACGGGCTTTCTGCGCACCTTCGGCATCATCGCCTCGGGCGTGATCACGGTGGCCTGTTATTGGATTTTCATCCCGTCGCACGGGATACAGGCGGCGCCTTGGGTGTCCACTCTGGGCATGGTCGTCCTGACGCTTATCTACGGTTATGCGGTGCTCAACATCTACCGCAAGCAACGGCAACCCGCATGACCGCACTCGTTAAATACTGCCAGTCGCGCAACGCGCGTGGCTGGCCGCTCAAGGGAAGGCAGGTATGAAAGCTCTATTGAATCGCGTGCTCAACAACGACCTGTGCAGCGGCTGCGGCATGTGCAGCTCGGTGGCTGACGACGACGCCATCAAGATCCGCCTGACCGGCGATGGCTACCACCGCCCGGTGCTCAACGACCAGTATCAGAACAGGCCGGTCGCCAATGAGCAGACCAGCGCGGCATTCGCCAAATCCTGCCCGGCGCTGAACCTGGATATTCGCCCCTACAAGTCGGCGAACTATCACCCGATCTGGGGCGAAATCCTCGACACCATGAAGGGCTATGCGACCGACAATGAAATCCGCCAGGCCGGCTCGTCCGGCGGGGTTATTTCGGCACTGGCGCAGTACTGCCTGGAAAACAAGTTGGTCGACGGCGTAATCCAGATCCAGGCCTCGCAAACCGATCCGTTGGAGAACGTAGCCACGATCAGCCGCTCTCGGCAGAACATCATCGCCTCGTCCGGTTCGCGCTATGCACCAGCGAGCCCGGGCGAAGCGCTGAAATGGGTCGCCATGTCCACCGAGAAGTACCTCTTCATCGGCAAGCCGTGCGATGCCGCGGCAGTGCGCCAGATGCAGCAACACGATCCGCGCCTCAAGCAGAACATCCCGTACATCGTCTCCTTCATGTGCGCCGGCACCCCAAGCCTGCAAGGCACCGAGCAGGTGCTGGACAAACTTGAGGTCAAGCGCAGCGACGTCACCACTTTCCGCTACCGCGGTGATGGCTGGCCGGGCCTGACCAAGGCAACCCTGGCCAATGGCGACGAGCGCACCATGACGTACAACGACTCCTGGGGAAAAGTGCTCAATCGCCACCTGCAGACGCGCTGCAAGATCTGCCCGGATGGCATCGGTGAGTTTGCCGACATCGTCTGCGCAGATGGCTGGGAAGGCGACGAAAAGGGCTACCCGTCGTTCGAAGAGCGCGAAGGCAATTCGCTGATTCTGGTACGTACCGCAAAAGGTCGAGAACTTTTTCGCAACGCGGAGGCTGATGGCGTTGTCAAAGCGGAAGCTTTCGATACGAACAGCATCTTCACCATCCAGCCGTTCCAGTACTACCGCCGCACGACGATCCTGCCGCGGCTATGGGCGATGAAGCTGCTGCTGCTCAAAACCCCTTCGTACAAAGGCTTCGAGCTTGGCAAAGGGGTAAAGGAGATCGGGTTCTATCAGAGCTTCAAGGCGTTTACCGGTTTGCTGGTGCGACGCAAGAAGATCAAGAAGCGGGCGCTGGAAACAGCTTGAATAGCTGCTGCGCTCAAGGAACCAATACCTAAGGACTCAGGTTGATGACAAATTTCGGCTCACGCTTCTTCTTTTTTCCGCTGTTGATTCTGGCGTTGATCCTGCACTTCTCGGTGTTTGGTGACAGCCCCCACAACCCCTACGGCATCAAGGGGCTGAACGAGCTGTACCTGGCGGTCAGCATCGTATTCACCATTCTCTTGCTGCTAGCGTCAGCAGAAAACGCGCCGCGTGAATTCCGCATCCTTATGTACTACTGCCTTTACACAGCAGTGGTTTTCTTGGTTCTACCCGCGATTTTTGCCTATTACACCTTCGGCCAGCCGATCGTCTACGGACTTATCGAAGAGCGGCGCGTATTGTTCTGCCTTGGCTTTGCTCCGCTGCTGTTCCTTGGCAAGCGGGTCAGCACGCTGCAGTTCGAGCGAGGCTTGCTTTATGCAGCGCTGATCGCCGCCTTTTTCTCCTGGTGCTTCAAGTTCGGCGTGATCCCGGATATGCGCCTTGAAGTACGCTCCGATGACCGTCCGGATCGCTCGTCCATAGGGCCTTACCTGATCTGTTTCGGTTATTTCTACTGCATCCAGATCTGGTCGAAAGGTGCCTCGCCGATCAACGGCGCGGCACGCAACAAGACCCTGTATATGGTGATTGCCGCCCTGCTCCTGCTGACCCTGGTGTTTGCCACCCAGACCCGTCAGTTGATCGTGCTGTGCCTGTTGTTCACGCTCTTCTGCCTGCGCGCCAAAGCGGTTATCTGGGCAGCTTCGCTATCGATTCTGCTCTCGCCGTTCTATCTGTACCCAAGCCTGCTCGAGGTTCTCGGCCTGAATACCGAGTTCTATGACAGCACCCTCGAAGGTGTAGAAGACGGCGTGCGCACGCACACCATCGCGTCGATCTTCGCCCATCTGGACCAGGTCAACTGGCTACCCAGCGGATCGCTATCGCTGATGTGGCAGGACGGCTTCATTCCCTATTTCGGCGAGCATTTCTTCCTTTCCGATGTCGGAGTCTTCGGTACGTTGTTCCGCTTCGGTTTCCTCACGTTCTTCCTTATCCCGATGACGCTGTTCGTTTATCACCGCATCGCGAAGAACATCACCGCAGACATGACCTTTATCTACTCGACAATGCTGGCGTTCTTCGTCATCTGGCCACTCAATGGCTTGTTCGAGTACGGCCAGCCGATCATCACGATGCTGTTCGTCATTCACGCCCTCAAGGCCCGTCACCTTCGCAGCCAGGAACTCATCCATGAACGTCGCGCTTATCCTCAACTACAAGGCAGCTACTGAAACCATCAGTTGCGTTGAGAGCCTGCTCGCTCATTGCCCGGCTCTCAACCATGTGGTGGTCATCGACAATGACTCCCAGGATGGCTCCATGGTGGCGTTCAACCAGTGGCTGGAAGCACAGCCGCGCCCCAACGTCACACTGCTGGCCAACCCGGAAAACAATGGCTACGCCGGCGGCAACAACTACGGGTTGCGCTGGGTGCAGGAAAACCTGCCGGTAACCAACTTCTGGATCGTCAACAACGACACCTACGTCGACAGCGATGCCTTTACCCCGCTGCTCCAAGCGCTGAATGAGAACGACCGCCAGTTCGTGGGCTCGGTAATTCTCAGCGCCGACACCGGACGCCTGGAGTGCTATGGCGGCGGCAAGCTCTATCCGCTACTGGGCAAAGCCAAGCTGCTGGGCAAGGACCAGACACTGGAAGCCATGGCCCAGAACAGCGAGCAGCCTGATTATCTGATGGGCTGCAGCCTGGCGTTCTCGGCCAAGCTGGTCGAGCGTGTCGGCCTGATGGATGAGGCGTACTTCATGTACTCCGAGGAAGTCGACTGGCAGTTCCAGGCGAAGAAGAAAGGTATTTCCATCCGCGTCGTGCCGACCAGCCGGCTGTTCCATTACGGCTCGCTCAGCTCAGGCGGCCGTTCGGCCTTCTATCACTACTACCGCAACCGTGCGGCGACCCGGTTCAACAAGCGCTTCTACGGCCAGGGCTTTGCTTTCGTGTCGGCCTGTCTCCTTTCGGTGATCACCGTCATCAAGGAGTTCAACCACCCCAGCCTCGCCTGGTCTGGCATCAAGGGCGCCTTCAAGGGAGTAACGATGAGTGTCTAACGAGACTAATCACGCGTTCGGTGTGAATTTCTACACCGGCAGCAAAGCGGCGTTGCTGAACTGCATTCGCGAGGGGGTTCACCAACCCTACTCGTTCGTAGTGACGCCCAACGTCGACCACCTGGCGCAGCTGCAGCAAAACGCTGCACTGCGCGACGCCTACGCCAAGGCACGCCTGCGTTTGTGCGACAGCAGAATTCTCCAACCGCTGCTGCAGCGTCTCGGCGTACAGATCGAAGAGGTCATTCCGGGCAGCGATCTGACCGTCGACCTGCTGCGTTGGGCTGACCGCGAGCGTCTGCGCATTGTTCTGATCGGTGCCACTGAACAGGAATGCGTGAAACTGCTTGCGCTCTATCCCGGCATTACGCTGTATCACCACAACCCACCTATGGGATTCATCAATAGGCCGGAAGAAGTGCAACAAGCACTGCAGTTCGTTCGCGAACACCCTTCCGAATTGGTGTTCTATGCCGTGGGCGCGCCACGCCAGGAAATCCTTGCTAGTTCTATCGAAAGTCATGAGCGAACCGGCATGGGATTTTGTATCGGCGCCTCCATTTCCTTCGCCACGGGCAGTATTAAGCGCGCTCCCGTATGGATGCAGAACTACAAACTCGAATGGCTGCATCGAATGCTCTCCGAGCCCAAACGGCTGGTAAAGCGTTATGCCCATGATGCGCTGTTCATAGTTCCTGCATTTATGCGCGAAAAAAACTACCGCGCTCAAAAAGCGAAGCCGGCGGAGCAGGACTCTTAGGAAATTTATCGAAAAATTGGCTGTAATTGCACCGAAACACGGTGAACCCAGCCAGAACACGACGGTCTATCCCTACTGTGAAAGCACCAGAGGATGGCAATTCAACATCGAACTAGACATAAGCGCCGTCCCGCCTTGGTAGTTTGTACAGCAGACACGCCGCTTACAAGTAAGGGATTAAACCTGCCCAACCGTTTAAGCCGCTGTAGTTATTACCAAAAGGGAATTAAATCGCTTCCGCGCAGCTGAATATAAAAAGCTGCTGGAGATGAACATTCAGGAAGGAGAGAAACTTTGGCTACCGATCCAATTTGGTCGCTGAGGAGTGTGGAGTGATGACTCCGATCCTCTTGGAAAGGCGAAAGAACAACTCGAACGCCTCAAGCAAAAAAGTGAATCAAGCCGTCTCACTCTTTGAAATAAAACCACTCCGTCAAGGATGAACAACCCATGAAACCATTTATTGCTCTTGCTTTTACTTCCGCCCTTGCGTTGCAGGGCTGCGCTTTCGCCCCCGGTCAGTACCTCGATCCCGATGAGTTCAAGGATGGCGCCGAAGCCGAACACGGTACGGTGCAGCTGATCCGCATCACACCCGAAATGCTCAAAGGCGAACTGGCATCCGACGTGGGTACGTCGAGCAAGCAGGAACTGCTGAGCTACAAGCCCAGTGCCTACCGCATCGGCGCGAACGACCTCCTCTATATCACTGTTTGGGACCACCCTGAACTGACCGCACCGTCCGGCCCGCAGCAGCAGCTGGATGCCAACGGCCGCCTGGTTCGCCCTGATGGCACCCTCTTCTATCCGTACATCGGCAACGTCGATGCCGCCGGCAAAACGATCGAAGAGCTGCGTACTACCATTGCTCGTCGCCTGACCAACTACATCGACAGCCCGCAGGTAGACGTTTCCATCCTGCGCTTCGGCAGCCAGCGTGTTGTCGTTTCCGGTGCGTTCAACACCGCAGGCGAAGTGCCCGTCACCACGGCCCCGATGACCATCACCCAGGCCATCGGCCAAGCAGGTGTGGACACCGAAACTGCGGACCTGACCGGCCTGACCCTCAAGCGCGACGGTCGTGAGTACATGCTTGACATGGATTCGCTCAACCGCCCGGACTCGTGGTTGCACCAGGTTTACCTGAAAGATGGTGACCAGCTGCACCTGCCGTACAACGACCAACGCAAGATCTACGTACTCGGCGAAGTGAATCTGCCGCAGGCGCTGTCCTTCAAGGCCACCAGCATGAACCTGATGGACGCAGTCGGTACCGCCGGCGGCATTCGCCAGGAAACTGCGGATGGTGAAGCGCTGTACGTGATTCGCGGTGCGGAAAACATGGCCACCGAGCCGGCCAAGGTTTTCCAGCTGAACGCAAAATCGCCGACCGCCTTTGCGCTGGCCAAGCACTTCCCGCTGCTGCCGCAGGACGTCGTGTTCGTGGGTCCAGCCAACATCACCCGCTGGAACCGCTTCATCAGCCAACTACTGCCGTCGGCTAACGTCATCGGCATCGGCGCTGCTGCGGATTACAACCTGAACCGCTAAGCACCGGCATCGCCTGATCGGCTGACGATCAGGCAGAAAGAACCGCAGAGCCAATCAAGTGATTGCTCTGCGGTTTTTTTATGCTCGCTGGGAATGTCCTGTAGTCGCTGGGAATGTGTTGCCCTGTTTGGTCACACTGCAATCGTCTGCGGGAGCCGACCTCGAGGCGAAGCTTTTGCTCCTGCCAGGCCTGGACTTCATTCGCCGCGAGGGCGCGCCTCCTACAGGCGGGGATGCACATCTGAGTGTGTGGGAGGCCCGCCCCCGGGGCGAAGCTCTTGCTCTGCCAAGCCTGGACTCCATTCGCCGCGAGGGCGCGCCTCCTACGGGCGGGGATGCACATCTGCCTGTGTGGGAGGCCCGCCCTCGGGGCGAAGCTCTTACTCGCCCAGGCCCGCACACCATTCGCCGCGAGGGCGCGCCTCCTACACAGCGGTGTGCACGGCCTGCTTTTGTGGGAGGCCCGCCCTCGGGGCGAAGCTTTTATTGCTTAAAACCTCGCGAAGCGCCCAGGCGGGCACCCACGTAGGGTGGGCTTTAGCCCACCACACACAACGTTACGCTTGAATTACCGATCCAATGCAGCTCAACGGACCGCTTCGAACAGCCCTGCTGCGCCCATGCCGCCGCCGACACACATGGTCACGACGCCGTAGCGCAGATTGCGTCGCTGCAATTCGCGAACGATATGCCCGGCGGTGCGCGAACCTGTCATGCCAAATGGATGGCCAATAGAGATCGATCCTCCATTGACGTTGTACTTTTCGTTATCAATGCCAAGGGTGTCCCGGCAATACAGGCACTGCGAGGCGAAGGCCTCGTTAAGTTCCCACAGGTCGATGTCGTCGATCTGCAGCCCCTTGGCCTTGAGCAGACGCGGCACCGCGTAAACCGGCCCAATGCCCATCTCCTCTGGCTCGCAGCCTGCCACGGTGAAACCACGGAAAAAGGCGCGCGGCTTGAGGCCAAGTTCGATGGCCTTGTCCAGGCTCATCACCAGCGTCATGGACGCGCCATCGGACAGCTGCGAGGCGTTACCGGCGGTGACCGAGCCGTCTTCAGCGAACACGGGCTTGAGTCCGGCCAGGCTTTCCAGCGTGGTATCCGGACGGTTGCAATCATCACCCTCGACCACGCCCTGATGCACGGTGCGCTCGCCGGTGTTCTTGTCCTCGGTGTAGTACTGGACATTCATCGGCACGATCTCATCGCTGAACAGCCCCGCGGCCTGCGCACGCGCAGTACGCTGCTGGCTCTGCAGCGAGTAGAGATCCTGCTGCTCGCGAGTCACGTTGTAACGACGTGCCACCAGTTCGGCCGTCTGCCCCATGGTGTGATAAATACCCGGCACGCGCTCCTGGATGATCGGGTTGAACAGGTGGTCAGTGTTGCGGCTCCTGAGCGTCAGGGTGATGGATTCCACCCCGCCGGCAACGATGATGTCGCTGCATCCCGAGGCAATCTGGTTGGCCGCCACGGCGATAGCCTGCAGGCCCGATGAGCAATACCGATTGAGCGTCATGCCGGCACAGTCGATACCTAACCGGGACAACACAGCCACGTTACGACCGATGTTATAGCCCTGCGCCCCCTCATTGGAGCCGGCACCGACAATACAGTCCTCGACCAACGCGGGGTCAAGATCGTTACGAGACAGCAGCGCATCGACGCAATGCGCGGCCATATCATCAGGACGGGTCATGTTGAACTTGCCACGGAAAGACTTGGCCAGACCGGTTCGTACGCTATCGACGATCACTACTTCACGCATGACATACCTCGGAGACTAGGAGCGGTCGCGGGGATGTTGTGACGGCGCTACGCGCACGGATTGTTCCACGACCGCAGGATGGACGGTGATCCGAGCATAGTTCCCACCTCGCCAACATTGCGACGACCATTCAGTTTGGATATGGACGGCCATCGTTTGCCCGATCGCTCTGGGGGCGTTCGCTTCAGCGCCCACTCACCCTACCCTGCAGAATCTCACCGGGCACACTCTGTAGCAGCAGAAATGAACATGTTGGTGGCCTGAAGCCCACCTTACGATGCTGATACACCAGGACCTGCACCGTAGATGTTGTAGGTCCACGCAGCGGCTGCTAGCTCTCTAGCAGAGCTTTATCAATGACGGGCTGAAACCCACAAAGCTATGCCCTGCAGCAGCTTGAACATGCCGATGCGTGACTGCCAGTGCCCGGCGTCAGCGAACCGCGATGCTGCCGCATGTAGGGTGGGCTTCAGCCCACCGACGAGCCAAGACCGAGCGCTACCTATGCCACCGGCCTCAAAGGAAACCAATCTACGGCGTCATCACCTCCCCTTTTAACGCCCCTTGTCGATCGCAGCCTCCAGCGCCTCGTTCAATGTGCGCAGCACCTTGATGCGGGCGAAGCGCTTGTCGTTGGCTTCCACCAACGTCCAGGGGGCGATCTCCGTGCTGGTACGATCAACCATGTCCGCAACCGCGTGGCTGTAGTCATCCCATCGCTCCCGGTTACGCCAATCCTCGTCGGTGATCTTGAAACGCTTGAATGGCGTTTCCTCGCGTTCCTTAAAGCGTTTGAGCTGGGTCTTTTTGTCGATGCTCAGCCAGAACTTCACCAGCACAATATCTGCATCCACCAGCTGCTCTTCGAAATCGTTGATCTCGGAGTAGGCCCGTAGCCACTCGTCCGGAGTGCAAAAGCCCTCCACTCGCTCGACCAGCACGCGGCCATACCAGGAGCGGTCAAATATGGTGAACTTGCCGCGCTCGGGCACATTGCGCCAGAAACGCCAGAGCCACGGTTGAGCGCGCTCCTCCTCGGTGGGCGCGGCGATCTGCACCGTGCGATAGAGCCGTGGGTCAAGCGCACCCGTCACGCGACGAATCGCACTCCCCTTGCCCGCCGCATCATGACCCTCGAACAACGCCAGCACGCCCCGCTTGCGCAGACGGCGATCCCGCAACAACTGCGACAACCGCGCCTGCTCCTCGGCGAGCTGCTGCTGGTAGTCGTCCTTGGTGAGCTTCTGGCTCAGATCCAGGCTGTCCAACAGGCTCAAATGATCCAGATCGATCTGTAGCGGCGCCGAATGCGGCTGCGACGCCGCCTGCCCAGGCTGCTCCGCGGCGGCCAGCGCGGCCTGCAGACCTTCAAGCAGGATGCGGCCGACGGTCAGGCTGCGATAACGCTCGTCCGCACCCTCGATCACATACCAGGGCGCAAAATCCCGGCTGCTGAGCCGCAGGATCTTCTCACCGTGGCGCACGAACTTGTCGTAGGTCTTCGACTGTTGCCAATCCAACGGGCTGATGCGCCAGCTGTGCAGCGGGTCATTCTTCAGCGAATCGAGCCGGGCGTTCATACACTCCTTGGACAGATGGAACCAGAACTTGAAAATCAGCGCGCCCTCGTCACAGAGCATCCGCTCCAGGCGCTGCGCCCGCGCGGTGGCGAGTTTCAGCTCGGCACCATCGATGCGCCCGTGCACACGATCCTCGAGCATCTTGCTGTACCAGTTGCCGAAGAAAATTCCGGTGTGGCCCTTCGGCGGCAGGCGTCGCCAGAAACGCCATGCCGGTGGATGCGCGAGCTCTTCGTCGCTGGGCACATCAAAGCTGTCGACACGTATCAGCCGCGGATCCATCCACTCGTTGAGCAGCTTGATGGTTTCCCCTTTGCCTGCGCCCTCGATGCCATTGATCAGTATGAGGACCGGGAACCGCGCCTGGGCCTTGAGCCGGTACTGCGCCTGCAGCAGCGCTTCACGCAACTCTGGCACCGCCGCATCGTAGGTCTCCTTGTCGATGGAGTGACCAATTTCGGCTGATTCGAACATCGCTTTCTCCGTCCAGGTGATGCGCTCAACCCTAGCAGGCACCCTGAAGGCATAGCGAGCAGCGCGTGAAAAAATAACCGCAGCCTTGATACGGGTTATCCCACCTGAAGCGGGGCTGCAGCCGTTTGCGACGATGGCGTGTGCAGTTGGTTGGCGCGCCTCTCCCTGTGGACTGTTACCGATGCCGGCGAAACAGCGCGAGGAGCAACGGGTAATTCGCCGGGCGAAGTACGACGCGTCCGCCGCAGCGCGATGACATTCACCGCCAGCCTTGAGGCAGAATAGCGACCATGAACGATCTGCCTTCCTACCCGCGCTGCTGCACGCCACTCACCGACCACTGGCCGCTACCGCAAGCCTTGGCGGGTGTCAGCCTGATGAGCACACGCTTCGACCCGGCACTGCTCGATCCTGAGGATTTTGGCCGCTGGGAGATTCCCGCACAGAAAGGCGTCAGCAAGCGGCAGGCAGAGTTTCTCGCTGGACGCTTGTGCGCTCGGGAGGCCCTGCGAGGCCTGACCGGCACTGCATTCGTGCCGCCAGTGGGTGAAGACCGCGCACCGCAATGGCCGGCCGGCATCGTTGGTTCCATTACCCACGGCGCAGGCTGGGCAGGCGTCGTGGTGGGTTCCAGTCAACAATGGAGCGGACTGGGACTGGATATCGAGCGCATTCTTGCCCCCGAACGAGCTGACCGCCTGGCCGCCGAAATCCTCACACCCCGTGAACTGGATCGCTACTCTCCGCTAAACGAAGACGAGCGCGCCGAACTGGTTACCCGAACCTTCTCGTTAAAGGAAAGCCTGTTCAAAGCACTGTATCCGCTGGTGAAGCAACGCTTCTACTTCCAGGATGCCGAAGTGCTGGACGCCACTCATCAAGGGGCTGCGCGCCTGCGTTTGTTGATCGATCTATCCGCAAACTGGCGTAACGGCATCGAGCTTGGCGGCCAGTTCACTACCTTCGAAGGCTACCTGCTCAGTTTGGTCAGCATTCCAGCGCTGCCCGGCGAGATCGAGCCAAGCTAGTACGTCGCGCTGTCGGCAAAGCGATAGAAGACCCCGTTTTTCAGCGCTGGCAAGCCGACGAGCCAACCATCGCCTCATCCGAAAAACCGAACCTGCGAGCTATACGCGAGTCAACCAGACACCCCAATTCACCGGCGCGCACGCCTATAATCGCGCCTTTCAGAAAACCGACACAGGTGAACACATGGCCAATCCATACCACGATCACAACCTGGCCCTGCTGGCCCATCTGCGCGGCATCCTGCTCGCCATGGGCGAGGCCGAACAAGTCTCGGAAGAAAGCCACGCACTGTTTCTCGAACGCTTCGACGAACTGATCATGAACCTGCAGAACGTGCCGGAAGAGCGCCACATGGGCCAGGACCTGATCTGCCAGGTCTTCCACCGCTATCCCCAGATCGCCCATCTGGTCCCGCGCGATTTACTGTGGTACTTCGGCGGCGACTGCCTGCACTTCATGCCGGATGACGAGATCGCCGTCTTCCAGCAGCTGGAAGAGCGCCGCTACGAAGCCGAGCAGAACGACGAACCGTTCGACTGGAACCGTGAAAAGCAGCTATTGAGCATGCAGGACGAGGGTGCACGGCACTGATCTCTGCGCTTCCCAGCCGTATGAACCTGCTGCTTCCGTGCTGTAATAAACATCAAGCGTCACCACGATGAAGGAATAGATGGATGAGTAACATCGATGTGCGCTGGCAGCAGCGGCTAAGCAATTTTCGCCGAGCGCTCACTCAATTGGACGAAGCAATTGAACTCATGCAGCGGCGCGAGTTATCCCGGCTCGAAAAGCAAGGAGTCATTCAGGCCTTTGAATACTCGTACGAACTCGGCTGGAATACCCTGAAAGACTTTCTCGTGTGGCAAGGCATAGAAGGTATCGTCGGTTCTCGCGACACGATACGGGAGGGATTTAGCAAGGGTTTGATCGAGGACGGGCACGGCTGGATGCAGATGCTCACAGATCGTAACCGCACCTCGCACACCTACAACGAGGAAACCGCCGAAGCCATCCTCGAGAATATAAGAAAGCAACATCACTCATTGTTAAAGGCCCTAGTGAAAACTCTGGCAGACCGGGCGGATGCTACGTTATGACCGGGACTAGCACTGGGCTTAGGGAGCTGGACATCCAGCTCATTCACAATGTACTTCGACAATACCCAAAGGTAACCGAAGCGATTCTTTACGGCTCACGAGCCAAAGGAAATTATCGCCCCGGCTCCGATATTGATCTTACCCTCAGAGGCGACCAGCTCTCACATAGTGATTTGCTTGATATAGAACAGTCAGTGGATGATCTGCTTTTACCCTACAAAATTGATCTTTCCTTGCTCCGCCAAATTGACAACCCGGAACTGATCAAACATATCGAGCGCGTTGGGCAGTCGTTCTATCGGAACACGGCGGGGAGCAGCCAAGCCGCGCGCTAAACATTAGCGGCTTGATGTGTGATGGCCCGCGGCCCGCGGCGGCCCGAACGCTAAAAGAGCCAGATCAAGTACTGTACTACTCCGGCTCCACCCTCCGCTGCTGGTAGATCCAATCGACGATCTCGCCCTCCGGCACATACCCGCTCACCACTTCACGAAGCAGTTGCCGCACCTGGGGGTAATCATCGGTTTCCACCGCCTTGAGCAGTTTTGCCAACCGGTCCTTGAGTACATCCCAGTCGAGATATTCCTCATCAGCGCGCATGATCATCGGATGCTCGGTGGGGCTCACTTTATCGCCGATCAATAGCTCCTCGTACAGCTTCTCGCCGGGCCGCAGGCCGGTGTATTCGATAGCGATATCCCCGTGCGGGCACTTTTCCGAGCGCACGCTCAGGCCAGACAGATGAATGAGTTTCTCGGCCAGCTCAGCGATCTTAACCGGCTGCCCCATGTCGAGCACAAACACGTCCCCCCCCTGCCCCATCGACCCTGCCTGGATAACCAGCTGAGCCGCTTCGGGGATGGTCATGAAGTAACGGGTGATCTTCGGATGCGTCACCGTCACCGGCCCGCCCGCGCGGATCTGCGCATAGAAACGGGGAATGACCGAGCCCGACGAGCCGAGCACATTGCCGAAACGCACCATGGTGAAACGCGTCTTGTTGACGTGATGCACGCTGCCCGCGGTGCCAAACAAGCCCGGCGCCGGCTCACGGCTGAGCGCCTGCAGAACCAGCTCAGCAACACGCTTGGTACTGCCCATCACGTTCGTGGGCCGAACGGCCTTGTCAGTGGAGATCAGCACGAAGTTGCTAACGCCCGCCTGAACGGCTGCCTGCGCCGTGTTCAGGGTGCCAATCACATTGTTCAGTACGCCCTCGGCCACGTTGTGCTCAACCATGGGCACATGCTTGTAGGCAGCCGCGTGATAGATCGTCTCCACCCTCCAGGTGCGCATCACGTCCAGCAACCGATCAGCATTGCGGATGGAACCCAGGATCGGCACCAGCTTGATCGGCAATGACGTACGCTCGATCAGACGCTCCAATTCCATATGGATGCTGTAAAGGTTGAACTCACTGTGTTCGAACAACAGCAGCGCCTGCGGCTTGTTCGAAAGGATCTGACGGCACAGCTCCGAGCCGATAGACCCGCCTGCACCGGTCACCATCACCACCTTGCCACGGATACACTTCTCGAACAGTGCCTGCTGCGGTGGTACCGCGTCGCGCCCCAGCAGGTCGGCAATATCCACCTCCTGAATGTCTTCGACCTGCACTTTGCCGCTCGCCAAATCCATAAAGCCCGGCACACTGCGTACATGCAGCGGGAAACGCTCGAGCATTTCCAGAATCTCGCGACGACGACCGCGTGACGCCGAAGGAATGGCCAACAAGATCTCGGCCGCCCCCGTATCCTCGACCAACTGCCCGATGTGCTTGGCGGAATAAACGCGCAACCCGGCAATGACCCGGTTGTGCAGATTCGGGTCGTCGTCGATAAACGCCACAGGTCGCATCGCACGCCCCATGCGCAAAGCGGCAACCAGCTGATTGCCGGCAGCACCTGCGCCGTACACGGCAACCTTGGGCAGACCAGCCTCCTTGCCCTTAAACTTGGTCAGCGAATCCGGCGAGAACCAGTCGCCCATGAAGTATTGGCGCATCAGCAGGCGCAAGCCGCCAATCAATACCAGGCTCAACCACCAGTAGTTGAAGACCATCGAGCGCGGGATCAGCTTGGGCGCTTCGGTGTGCCAATACACCGCGAGGGAAAGCAGCAACGCTGAGAGCGTGACGGCCTTCGCAATGGCCATCAGCGCGTCGTTGCCGAAATAGCGCATTACCGCGCGGTACATGCCGAAGCGGATAAAGAACGGAATAGCAACTAGCGGCGCGATACCGAACAACCAAGCATGACCGCCGAACGGCTCGATATTCTTCGAGTCTCCCAGTCGCACCACAAACGCCAGCCAGAGCGCCGCCCATACAAGCACGACATCCGTAGCTACCTGGATCAGGCGCTTATGCCGACGCGGTAACGCGACTAGTCGAACCCGCAATTTTTCAGCCAACCTCAACACAAGCACGCCCCTTCCTTAGCACAAACCACTGAACCAAACTGACCAGGTGAAACCATCAGAGCAACGAAAACAAAGCAAAGCACAACCCAGACGATATCAACCAAGCGACTCGGAAATCCGACCTGCGGTAAACACTTTCCGAGAGGCTTGGTGACCCACTTCTTATCGAACGACCCGATCTCCAGAGCCCTTTCCTGCCACAGTCATAAAGATGTACTTGAAGTAGTTCGCTACGGTCAGGCTTTCGATCATCTGCTTATCCGTCTCCGCCAGCAGAACCGGCGTCGACATGTCGATCTCACTGACCTGTGCCAAACCCGTAATGCCAGGCCGCACATCGTAAACACCGCGCTTGGCACGTTCGGCCGTCAGTTCCTCCTGATTGAACAAACCTGGTCGCGGCCCCACTAGGCTCATCTCGCCCTTGAGCACATTCCAAAGCTGCGGCAGCTCGTCCAGCTTGGTCTTGCGCAGAAAATGTCCGAAGCGGGTAATAGAAGCACTGCTGGCCAGATGGCTGGCAACCGAAGCCGTGTCCACTTTCATCGTACGGAACTTGACCAAAGTGAATGGCTTCTGGTCACGGCCAACCCGCACTTGGCGAAAGATTGGTGAGCCCGTATCGAACAGCCCGATAACCGTAAGCACGAGCAGCACGGGGAGGCCAACAAGCAAACCGAGAAGCGAAAAAACTAAATCGAAAAGACGAATCACGAAGTTACCTGCAAAGGATCAATTGGAACGCTCGAAACAGCGACGCAGCCCCTCTTCTACTGTGTAGGGCGGCTTCCAGTCCAGCAGCTCGCATGTCTTGCTGATGTCTACTTGAAGCGAGCCGAGCAGCCGCTGTGCCATGGCCCTTTTCCCCAACAACGTGGCACCAAGCTGAAGCGCACCAGGCGGAACAGGGATTAATCGTGCGGGCTTACCCATTGCTTTGCCCACTCCACGCAGCAATTCGGTGGTGGACAGGTCTTCACCATCCCCAGCCAGAAACACCTGATTGGCGGCGGCGGCATGATCAATGCAACGGATGACCAGATCAACCAGATTGTCGATGCCAACCAGCGATCGTTTGTTGTAGATGGCCCCGAGCGGAAGCGGAACGCCCTTCTCTATCCAGCGAACCAAGCTGCCAAAGTTTCCAGGCGCGCCGGGGCCGTAAACCAGCGGCGGGCGGATGATTACCACCTCCATACCTGTTTCGGCAGCCAACTGCATCAAGCCTTGCTCTGCTTCCCACTTAGACTGGGCATAGGGTTCTGCGGGGTTGGCCAGGTCGCTGGCGCGAAAGGGACGAGTATTGATATTGCCGTTTACGCCAATGGAACTGATAAAAACGAAGCGTTTCACTCCGGCAGCTGCAGCCTGGCGCGCCAGATTCAACGTGCCTTCCACATTGACGCGGCGGTACTCGGCCAAAGGATCAGCCACTTCGTCCTTCATGATATGGGCACGGGCTGCGGCGTGAACTAACACATCTTGGCCAGTTAGCAATTCAACCAAATCAGCCTGTTCTAAATCACCTACCGCTATGAGGCCCATGCCGACTGGCGTCAATGGCAATCTTCGACACAACCCCGTCACCTCTACCTCGGGAGCAAGTGCAGTTTGCGAGAACAGACGCGACCCCACAAAGCCGCTGGCGCCGGTTAGCACAACTTTCATAAACATACCTGCCGGAAGAACTTGATTGGCAGCCGGAGCAATAGCATCGGAGTGGATGCGGATATCTTGTTCTCACGTAACGACCGCAACATCTCCCGCGTAGAAATCATATTGCTCTTAAAGCCGGCAGTACTCGCCCCACCGGTACGCATCCTGACCCAATGCCTGCCGGTAATCTTGTAACGAGCACCATCGAGTAGTATAAGCCTGACGAGAAAGTCAAAGTCTGCAGCAATCCTGTAACCCAGCTTATACAGTCCGACACGGTCATAAGCGGACTTCCGGACAAAGACTGCCGGGTGAGGCGGCATAAGCCCAAAGCGGAACATCCAAGGCCGAAAGCCAACTGCTCGGTAAGTCCTGACGGGGCGACCAAGATCATCATCCGTCACAAAGTCGACATCACCGAGCACCACTTCCAAGGTCGGATCAACCGCAAAGATTTCGGCCACCTCTTTCAATACCTCTGAATGAACATAAAAGTCATCCGAGTTGAGAATACCGACTACTTCACCGCTGGCACGCAGAACGCCCTTGTTCATCGCATCGTAAATTCCCTGGTCTGGCTCCGAAATAACCTCAGTGACCAACCCAGGATATTGGGCTAATACCTCCAAGGTCGCATCAGAAGAGCCACCATCGACTACGATGTATTGCAGATTGGAATAGTTCTGAGCCGCTACAGACTCGAGCGTTTCCCCGATGGTGGCGGCACTGTTGTAGGCAACCGTAATAAGCGAGATATTCACCGAAGCCCCTTATACGCGGCCATAATGATCTTCAAAGCGAACGATATCGTCCTCTCCTAGGTAAGAACCAGACTGAACTTCGATAAGCTCAAGCGGAATTTTCCCCGGATTCTCCAAGGAATGGATTTCGCCGATGGGAATGTAGGTAGATTCATTCTCAGTAACTAGAAACGATTTATTGCCGCTCGTCACTTTCGCAGTACCACTGACCACAATCCAATGCTCGGCGCGGTGATGATGCATCTGCACTGACAGCTTGGCGCCCGGTTTTACCGTGATGCGCTTGACCTGATAGCGCTGACCGTCATCAATGGAGTCGTAAACGCCCCAAGGGCGGTACACCTCTCGGTGGTTGATGTGCTCATGCCGGCCGTCAGCCTTGATCTGCTCGACGATCTTTTTCACGTCCTGCACGCAATCCTTATGGGCAACCAGCACGGCGTCCTTGGTCTCTACGATGACCAAGTCTTCGACCCCCAACGTTGCAACCAGGCGGCTTTCGGCATATACATACGTATTGGACGTGCCTTGTCCAATCACGTCGCCCTTGAATACATTACCTCCGACATCTTTGGCACTTACATCCCACAACGCGGACCAAGAGCCTATATCGCTCCAACCAGCATCCAACGCGACCATTACCGCGTCGCCCGTTTTTTCCATTACGGCATAGTCAATCGAATCATCCGGGCAAGCTGCAAATAGTTCTGGGTCGACACGAGTAAAATGCAGGTCTTGAGTCCCCCCATCCAAAGCTTTTTTGCAGGCATCAAGAATTTCTGGACGGAACTGCTGCAACTCTTCCAAATAACGACTGGCACGGAACATGAACATTCCACTGTTCCAGAAGTAACAGCCACTGCTCAGGTATTCCTGAGCAGTGGTTAGGTCCGGCTTCTCTACGAAACGGCTGACAGCAAAGCTCCCCTCCCCGACCTGATTACCCTTTTCGATGTACCCATAACCGGTTTCCGGAGCGCTCGGCACAATACCGAAAGTCACCAACTTGCCACTGACAGCCAGAGGCAATGCCTTATGGATGCTGGCGTGGAAAGCATCTACATCTTGAATAAGATGATCTGCAGCCAGGACCAGCAGTATTGGATCCTCAGCTTCTCCACTGACCTGCAACGCTGCCAAGGCAATTGCCGGTGCGGTGTTGCGCCCGACCGGTTCCAGCACGATATTGACTTGTTCAAGTCCCATTACACGCAACTGCTCGGCAGCAAGAAACCGGTGTTCCTCGTTGCAGATTAGTCGCGGCACAGCCATATCCAATCCCTGCAGCCGCTGCAGGGTCGCCTGCAACATGGACAGTTCGGCATTCGCCAAGGGCAGAAATTGTTTGGGATTAAGCTGACGCGACAGAGGCCACAGGCGGGAGCCATTGCCCCCGGCCATGATTACGGGGAAAAGCATGTCAATTATCCTGTCGGACTCATTTTGTTAAAGCAATGCTTGTAGATAAGCACGGGTATTGGCGTGCACTTCAGTGGATGCTTTCACTTCAGAAATGTTCCACCAGCGGAAATGGCCGTGCTGATCGGTCGGAGGGGTAAGTGTGAATCCCTTAGGAAGCAGCAGGCGATAACCCAGCACGACATAATGCGTGTCAGGTGCACTACCTCCCTCGCCGTACACACTGTCCTGGTAAAAATGCTCATACACATCCAGCAAACGGGCTTGGTTCCGCTCGAAAACATGCCCCAGCTCGCCTTGGGCCAGCCTCCGAAAAGCGCCATCAAGGGATTCGTTTTTCAGGATCCGCCCTCCCGGCACAAACCAACCCCCCTGCGCTGGACGATTCAGACGCTGCCCCAAAAGCACCTCCCCTTGCTGGTTTTGTACGACGAGATCGATGGAAACTAGCGGGGTGGACGCAATTACAGTACGGAAGGTGTCATCGGACAACCACATATTAAAAAACCTATTAGGTCAGTGTGTGCGAGCCAGCCCCTGATGAGCAACATACCAGGCATAGGCATCACGCAAACCGTCTTCCAGGCCAATACTGGCCTGCCAACCCAGGGCTTTAAGGCGCGAAATATCCATTAACTTGCGGGGCGCGCCGTCCGGTTTAGTGGCATCGAAACTCAGTCGTCCTGAGAAACCTGTCACCTTGGCAATGGTCTCTGCCAACTCACGAACGGTGCAATCGATACCGCTACCGACGTTGATATGCGTAAGCATCGGTTGGGTATTGGCTTGGTAGGTTTCGTCATCCAACTCCATCACATGCACGCTGGCGGCGGCCATGTCGTCCACATGCAGAAATTCGCGCATTGGCTTGCCGCTACCCCAGATTATCACTTCATCATCCCCCCGTTGCACAGCCTCATGAAAACGACGCAGCAAGGCTGGGATCACATGGCTGTTCTCTGGGTGGAAGTTGTCATGCGGGCCGTACAGGTTAGTCGGCATCACGCTGCGGTAATCACGGCCATGCTGACGGTTGTAGCTTTCGCACAGTTTGATGCCGGCGATCTTGGCGATGGCGTAAGGCTCATTGGTCGGCTCGAGAACGCCAGTCAGCAACGCCGCTTCCTTCATCGGCTGTTCGGCATGTTTGGGATAGATGCACGAAGAACCAAGAAACAGCAGCTTCTGCACATCGTTCTGATGTGCAGCTTGGATGATATTGGCTTCGATCATCAGGTTCTGATAGATGAAGTCGGCCGGGTAAGTATTGTTGGCATGAATACCACCCACTTTGGCTGCCGCTAGGTATACCTGTGCAATCCGATTGGACTGGATGTAGCGCTGTACCGCCGCCTGATCGAGCAGATCCAACTCATTACGGTCTGCAGTGAGAATATTCACATAGCCCAGCGCCTTCAGGCGCCGGACAATGGCCGAGCCGACCATCCCACGATGGCCGGCAATAAAAATAGCCTGATTCAGATCACGTCCCACACTCAGTTCTCCACAGTCACCGGAACATCATGGCCATGCTGTTTTAGCAAGGCATGACGCTGAGCTACCTTGAGATCTTCCCGAACCATCTCCGCGCACATCTCCTGCACGGTGATTTCCGGCACCCAACCAAGTTTTTTCTTGGCTTTGCTCGGATCGCCCAAGAGAGTTTCCACTTCAGCAGGGCGGAAATAACGCGGATCGACACGCACGATCACATCGCCAACCTTAAGAGCCGGTGCATTGTCGCCTTCGATGCGCTCGACAATAGCTTGCTCATCCACTCCCTGACCTTCGAAACGTAGGCTGATACCCAACTCTGCAGCCGTCCAACGAATGAATTCGCGCACCGAATATTGCACACCAGTGGCAATAACGAAATCCTCAGGCTGTTCCTGCTGGAGCATCATCCACTGCATACGCACATAATCCTTGGCATGCCCCCAGTCACGCAGCGCATCCATGTTGCCCATATACAGGCACTGCTCCAGGCCCTGAGCAATATTGGCCAGGCCACGAGTAATCTTGCGAGTCACGAAAGTTTCGCCACGGCGCGGGGATTCGTGGTTGAAGAGAATACCGTTGCAGGCATACATGCGGTAGGCCTCACGGTAGTTCACGGTGATCCAATAGGCGTACAGCTTGGCCACAGCATAAGGCGAGCGTGGGTAGAAAGGCGTGGTTTCCCTCTGCGGAATTTCCTGTACCAAGCCATACAGCTCGGATGTGGAAGCCTGGTAGAAGCGGGTTTTTTTTTCCAATCCCAGCAGACGGATAGCTTCAAGAATACGAAGGGTACCCATGGCATCAACGTCAGCCGTGTACTCGGGCGATTCAAAACTCACTGCCACATGAGATTGTGCACCTAGGTTATAAACTTCATCAGGCTGCACTTCTTGAATAATACGTGTCAAATTTGAGGAATCGGTCAAATCACCGTAGTGCAGTGAAAACTTCTTGTTGTCTACGTGCGGATCCTGGTAAATGTGATCTACACGCTGAGTATTAAACGACGAAGCTCGGCGTTTAATACCATGAACCTCATAGCCTTTCTCAAGCAAAAACTCCGCGAGATATGATCCATCTTGGCCTGTAACCCCAGTTATTAGTGCGCGCTTACTCAAAGCCTTTCTCCCTTTAAGTTAACCATTTCATTATAAATACTTAAGCACGTATCCGCCACCACCTCATAGCTAAACGAGCTTAGAATTTTATTTCTTGCCTCAACAGCAAAATCTATTTCAGCGGAATTTTCCAAAACCCAGCATATCCCGGCCGCAAGATCTGATGAATCGTATGGCTTAGCAGCGAAACCGTTGAGTTTATGATCAACAATATCAAGCAGACCCGTTATACCAAAGCATACGACTGGAGTACCACAGGCCATCGCCTCAGCAGCAGTCAGTCCAAATGTTTCCTGCCTAGACGGTATTACCATAACATCGGCAGCAGAATAAATAGAGCGCAAAACTGAATCATCCGAAACATGCCCCAAAAAATATACGGGCATTCCAATTTCCGGCAAACCCTCCAACTTATCAGCACCAAAGACAACCAAATGATAATCCGAATATGCCGGCAAACTTTTCAAAGCACGGCAAAGCTCAGAGAATCCTTTACGCACATCAGTAGTCGCTGCAGCAGCACCGAACAGTATAATTTTTGCTGACGAGCCAAGGCCCAATTTTATCCGAGCCTCCGATTTATGCTCAGGGAAAAAAAGATTAGTATCAATGGCATTAGGGAGCGTCATGACTGCAGCTTTAGCCGCTACGGTACTTTCTCGCGCCACTGATGAAATCCAATTGCTAACACCAAGCAGCGTAATACCGCGAGCCTTCTGAAAAAAAGCAACTTTACGAGCTAGCAAATTAAAACTTATATCTCTCTTTTTTGTTGAGTGTAACTGCGGGCAGCTGCCGCAAGTTTTCATCAACCCTAAACAATCGAAGCTATAATGACATCCTCCTGTAAGGGGCCACATATCATGCAAGCTCCAAAAAACAGGTTTGGATATTTTAAAAACGTCAGCTATCGATATACATCCAGCATTAACCCAATGGAAATGCACAACATCGGCATCACTACTATTAATATAAGAAACCAATTTATTATTAGAAAAGCCTCCAGATGAAAACATAACTCTTTTCTTAGCGAGAATAAACCCTGGAAGCCGATCATAACAAACCCTAATTAAATATCTCATCTTCTCAAAAAAAGACATCTCAGAAGAGTAGACACTTATATACTCAACTTCAACACCACGATATCTTAGGGCGTCGGCCAGACGCAACGCTGCTCGCGCCGCCCCTCCCTTACTATAATAAGCATTGACAAAAATGACTTTCATATATTAAACACCAACCATTGACACCCTAAAAAACCAATTAAATAAAAATTGGTTTTTAATTATTTCCCCACCCGGCGAAACCATAGAGTACGAGGCAAGATATCGATTGTAGCTTTACCCAACCCAAAAGGATTAGCGGCGCAAAGGTTTGGGCATAAAAAGTTTAACTATTTTCTTTAGAGTCTCTCGAAAAATAATTGATGCATAATAAATATTAATTAAAATATTTTTATCAACGACTCTCCACCACCCGACAATACTTCTAACTCTATTTATATCCGAAACACCTCCAGCAGATATAATAGAAACCAAGGCGTCGACTTTTTTAAAATTTCGGCCTGCCATATACGAAGTATAAAAAAATTCAAAATCAGCGGAAATATCATTTTTTATATTATAAAGATTTTTTTTATGGTACTCAGATTTAACAAAAACGCTTTGATGACAGAACTGAGAGCCTCTCCACAACTTACTAACATCTCCTGCCTTTCTATCCATTTTGGTTTGAGACCCTGGATAAAAAACCCTATTATTTCCATACACAAAATCAAAATCAGGATCAACGAATTTTGATGCATTATTCAACGTATTGCTATCAAAAAAAACATCCCCAGCATTCATGAATATGATCCACTGTCCAGTAGCCAGGGTAACCCCTTTATTCATTGCATCATAAATTCCATCATCCTTCTCGCTCAGCCAAATATTTACTTTTTCTTTATTTTCTTTGATTACACTGAGCGTATGATCCGTGCTCGCACCATCAATCACCAAATATTCAAAATTATTAAAAGTTTGGCTAGATACACTTTCTATTGTTTTGTTTAAATTTTCAGCATCATTGAAAACAACAGTCACAACACTAAATAATGGAGCCAAATCAATCACCTGATAAAATAACACAGCGTACAATAAGAGAACCCACCCTCAATTCCCCCACTTTAATTTACCAAAAAATGAATTCGCCAAAGAATACAAAAAACCATATACAGACAAAATAAAAATTACCGGCTCAAACAGTGGAAAAAACATAACCCCAAAAATTATAGAAGAATAAAAAGCCATCAAAAAAGCAAAGGATAAACTTGATGGCCTCTTTAAGAAACTATAAATCATCATTATATGAGTCAAGAAAAAAAACAAGCCAAGCCACAGAAAACCAAGTGGACCATATTCTTGCAAAACACCAGAGTACATTGTCTTCCAAAACCTTGGAAAAACCCCAAAGACATCATTAAACTCGGAATGAAGCCTTAGGTGTTCTTCCATCTGTGGAGGCAAGTTAAGAAGGCCTTCTAAACGCCTGTATAGGACTGGGAGTGTTTGTGAAAGCGGCAATGCATCAACGCCATAATTTACTTTTAAATCATAGATTGCACTCAACCCCAAATACTCAACACCAAAGTATTGGTAAAGATAAACCAAAGGCACAACAACTGCTTTCTCACAAACATCTCCCTCACAGCTAATGTTAGAAATTGAGTATATAAATTCAGCCTGCTGGCCCTCAGCGTAAGACTGCCTGGAAAACTGGACAAATAGCATTGAAACCACAACGAACGAGACTACAGTAATGGCGATAGCCAGGCGTCTAATAAAACTTTGACCGCTCAAGAAGAACATGCAACACATTAAAATGATGAAACCAAAGATAAAATACTGTCGATTCCCACTAACAAGATAAACTAAAGAACATGCGACATAAGGAAGAAAATATAAAAAAGATTTTAGCGAAAAACCCCGAACAGCATAAACCAACGCTATATAAGAAAAAGGTAAAAACAGCATGACGAGATGCGACAATGGAGAGTCCCCGTCATAGAGCTCTCTATTGCCATGAAGATCTAAAGAAAGGGTTACGCCACGATAATAAAAAATATCTACTAAAATGAAAAGAAACGAACAAGCAGCTAAAAGCAGAACAATAGAGCTACGCTGCTCATTAAGATAAACTTCTCTAGCATATAAAGCAGAATTTTTAATTCGGCCACGAAAAATTAAGATCGGGAAAAAAATTATGAGAAAAACAATGGATATGGAAATAAAAACAACAAAAGAATTTAAATCAAAAACAGTCTTAAAAGGCGCCACCAACATAAAGAAAAGTGGGAAATACCAGACAGAAATTACCAGCCAGGATATACGCCTAAACCCATGATCATTAACGAATAAACGAACTAAAAATAAAATTAAAAAAAACGTTAGTATTGCTATGAATGTCCCCATCTATATCACAACCTCAAACGCCGACTTTAAATAAATATTCATTGCCTAGGAAAACAATCCACCCACGAGAATGAAGATTTATTTATTACTTCCGCTCCCATAGCATCTGAAAACAATTTAACTTGTCCATATACTTTCAAAGTTTGGTAAACTTTCATTATTTCATGTGCAATATTAGAAGCTTCTTGACCCTGACAATCCTTGTACACCCTCACAAGCTCAGAACCATAGAAGTGCTTCCGCTCCATCTTTACTTCATTTGTCTCATTGTCAATTAAGAGACTTTGATGCCAAGACGTATCTGCACCATAAAAACTCACCTTCTTATACCCTATAAGAATAGACAGGAAAATCGCTAGAGGCAGTACATTTATTGTATATGGAGAAATTAAGCGGGTACGTAGAATCTTCACATACAGTTCATCTTCAATGTCAATTCTCGAAACCGAATTGTATATGAAAAAATGAACGTTCGGATTGATTATGTTCTTTTTAAAAAAACACAAGTCTGCATGTTTTGGCAAGAAAACAACTAAAGGCCACTTCGTACTATTAGATATTTTTGAAAAAGTCGCTTTTCTTCTTTCTATGTAGCTTTCTTGTGCATCTGGCATCCAAAAATATGGATCTAAAAACGTGTAAAACTTAGGTTTTATGATCTCGTAAAAATCAGAGTCTGCAAAATGATTGACACAAAAGAAATCAGCCTTCTCTTTGATTACATTTTCTAAATCTTCTTTTAAAGAGGGTCCATTACCCAAAACACAACACTCATCAGACAAATCCAAGTGGATTTTATTACGGAGTACCTTACTTGAAAAACTGGAATTCTTTGACATCGAAATAAGCAACAAAACCAGACTGGGCATCGATTTAAATAAAAGAGAGAACCAAAATCTAATCATTTAATTTAATTCTTTTTAAGATGAACTAACAAATCTTGCAGAGAGTCTATTTTAAAATCTGCATTTTCAAAATCATACATAGATTCCGACCAATTCCGAACAAAACAAAAATCCAAACCAGCCCGATTTGCAGCTTCGTAATCATACCGGCTGTCTCCAAAGAAAAGAGCTGGCTGCATAATATTTCCACGGCTGATCTCTCGTGACAATATTTCGTCCTTATTTGTGGGGCTGCCGTATATTCCCCCATCGAAAAGATGGCTTAATTTACGAACAGCAAAAACATTACGCAATTCTTCTTCATCACCACCAGAAACTATCAACCAGCTTATATGTTTTGTCATCAATCTTAGTTCGTTAAGTCTTGGCGCAACCTCGCACGAGAGCAGCCCGCTCCACACTTCTGAAGTATATGCCTTTAACAGACTAGAAATATCTACTCTTATTTCTTTTTCGATAAAGCTCGATATGAATTTTTCAAATTTCTTATACCGTGAAATACCTCCATTCTTGACGTGATAATCAATTAACTTGAGCGCAGCCTCTTCACCATAAGGTAATGCCGCATTATAAAATGCCTGAGTTTTTACTATATTGGAGTTCAAAACAACTCCATCACAATCAAAAATTAAAGTCTTGTATTTTTCAAAATTCACAGTTATATATCCGCTTTAAAGCCTTTTCAACTGGCGCTACATCATCACGTACATCTACAGCTAGACTTCCACCTGAGGTTTCAACCATCAAAATTTCTTTGTCCATTTCAAAATACCGCAAAATTTCGATATCCTCAGACGCCTCAAGCTCACTTTTTCTCCCAAAATCTCGGAATTCAAGCAACTCCTTACGAGTAAACGCATATATACATACTTGCTTCTTGTAGCGCTTAGGCGCACTCGTTGCCTCTTTAAACCCTGGCAAAGCCTTCCGAGACATATACACAAGCCGCCCTGCTTCGTTAGTTATAACCTTAGGTATATTAACACTATCAGGATTTTCTGTTTCATGAACCCAAGTAAATCCATTAACTATGGAGTCCATCGCTTCCATTTTTTTATAGAGAATTTTATTAATGTCATCTGGATTTAGCAGGGGCTCGTCTCCTTGAACATTAATATATACATCTGCATCAATCTTTACTGCCGCCTCAGCCAAACGATCAGTTCCAGTCAATGCAGAATCACTAGTCATCACTGCTTGAAATCCAGCGGCCTCAACAACATCAAAAATTCGTTGATCATCAGTTGCAACAAATACTTTCTCCCGGCCCATTGCTTTAGCTGAAAGCTCAGCGACCCATAGAATCATAGGTTTGCCTAAAAGAGGGACCAGCGGTTTACCAGGAAAACGAGAAGACTTGTAACGGGCAGGAATTAAAACTACGCTTTTCATTATTACATTCCGTAAATAGATCGAACTGGGATTGAATAGCGAGTAGGAGTAACTGATAAAAACTCTACACTACTAGCACTAGCGGTATATAAATTAAAAAGCTGCTGTATTTCCGATGTGCGAGGATCATCTGCTGTATAGCCATCGAAGCCAGCCAGTTGAATCCGACTTGAATTTCCACTTGTAGCAACCGCAAGCGCATACGCTATAACTAAGGATGTTGGTATGACAGCATATTTTTCGGAAAATTTAAAAACCCCAATTTGAACTTCTAACCCAAAATCTAACAACTCTTTGCCATTCAATGCTTGGCGGACATCATCCGGTAACATTGAAGCTGGAGTTATCAATGGCTGAGGTAGTTTAGTATGTGCTTCACAATCGGCTAAAAGCCTAACAGGATGGCAAGCCACTCGCGCATCTATGAGTCCTGCATCAATCTGCGACTGAGCATTTAGCGCGAGAACAAAAGGCTTTGTTTTCCTAATGTAAACCTCCAATGCTTCTCTGTGTTCAGTGATACTGATCCCTGCTCCGAGCAAAAGTACTTCTCGGCCATTTAATAGAGTTTTGGGCTCCCATTGCCCACGTGTAGGCCCTTGGTAGAAATTACGAGCAGCATCCAAAGTATTCAAGCTAAAGCGCTTCCCCCCCCCAAACTTTAAATGCTCAATAACGGCTATAATATCTTCTTCACTATAACGAGCATCACTCAACATTTCCTGAATATAAGTAGGATGAATTCCGTACTTCCCTGCCATATAATAGTAAGTATTAGCTCCCCACCCACAACGATATTGCATCGGCTGAAATATATTTTTTATGATCCCCATCAACGGTACCATATTGCATGAGGCACCCCTATATTGGGATAATTCAAGAGTCAAATATTCAGTTTTAGCATTCCCAGGCCCTCGCCCCATACCAGTCACAGTAGCATCAAGCCAAGTCACGCCTTCAGTGAAGGCACGAAGACTATTCTGAAGAGCCATACCCATATTATCGTGAGTATGTATGCCTAATGGCCCATGCCAATACTTGCGAAGCCATAAAATAATTTCCGATGTTTGCTCCGGCCCCATACTTCCCATACTATCGGCGAAATAAAGTACATCCAGTGGCCATTTTGATGCTTGTAATGCCAGGTTTTCAACTTCTGCTTGGCTACGATCTGCCACCTGCATTAAGTTGAATCCTACAATGAATCCCCTCTCTTTTAACCAGGTGCTAGCCGGCAGGGCTCTTTCAAATTCATGCACGTGACAAGCAATGCGCACAACAGAAACTGGAGAAGTGTTGGCTGCTTCAGGAAAAAGACTTTCAAGCGTGAACTCCAGAGAGTCACTATCCGATATCAGTTCTACAGCATTAACCATCACACTTACAGCCAGACCTTCAGGGAGATCCAAGGTACGTAGGAAGACATCTGTGCTGTATGCACATGCTCCGCTAAAACCTTCATTTTTCAAAGAGCGAAGGCCTAACTCAACTATATCTACCTCGGCTGCCTGCATTGCTTTAAGATAAGAATTTATGACATCAATTGGGAAATCCCAACTGTTATAATACCCGCCATCTCGAAGCGTGCAATCCAGCAATAAAACTGCTTTCTTATCCATATCCTGTGCTCCTGAATAGGTGAGAAAATAAAGCCCTATGCTTTATTTTTAGTAGAATTTTGAGGTCTTTATCAAACCAATCCATTAAGTAATTTGCAAAAAAAGTACAAAACAAGGTTGAATAGGCTGCGCCTTTTATCCCAAATTTCGGAATCAACAACCAATTCAAAACAACATTTATAAGCGCAGCCACCATTGTACGTAAGGCTATCTTTTTCTCCATATGCTCCACATTAAAATAACGTGCAGAAACCGAGCCGATAGAGGTAAAGACGGCAGTCCACATTAGAATGTTCACAACAGACGTTGAGCCTCTATACTCATTTCCAAATGCGACCACCATAATTGGCTCGCTAAAAATAGAAACAATTATAGCTGCAAAAATACTCACCCACATAATGAAGCTAAATATTTGAGTCAATTTTTCATGATAAAGCTCTTCATGCCCTTTTTTTAGCTTGGCAATTGCCGGCAATAGTGAAATAGCAATTACATAGGGAAAAACAATCCAGGCCTCATATACCCTAATTGCTGCAGAGTAAAGGCCAACATCACGCAACCCCAACATCGATCTGATCATGACCTGATCGATTCTCATATAAACCAACACTGCTACTGCCGAAATTACCATTGGCCATGCACTTTTCAACATTAATTTCGCAGTAGACTTATTAAAACACTGCAAGAATCTTAAATTTTGCGTCTTGGACAAAGCTATTAACAAGAGAACAGCAAGTAATACATGATCCAAGAGGGAAATAACTACAAACCACAACAGCTCGGCTCCAGAAAATATCAAACTTAGCTTGACCAGAGACATCAAAAATAAGGTGACCGTTTTACAAATAGCCGAATACTTTGCTTTTAGCTGTGACTGAAAAAAATAATCAATGGCTAGAAAGGAAGTGAAAAATGCACTTCCTGAAACAATACAAGCATACATTTTAATATCACTGACTTCATCGAAGCTCCAAATAGCTGTCGCTGCCACTAGATAACAAACTAGCGCACTTGTCATCATCACCCAGAATGCTGTACCCACCAGCTCCTCGCGATTTACTTCCGTATTGACAAGTTCACGAACGAGAATGGAATCCATACCCATTCGAGTTATTGCGAGAATAAATGCAGATATTGCGAGCACATAGCTCAGCGTCCCAAACTGCTCCGGCCCCAAATATCGAGCAATGTAGATGCCAACAAAAATCCCTGCTAATACTCGCAAGCATTGTTCAGCCAGCATCCATGAAGAGTTGAATAGGTATTGCCTTATAATCGGACTTTGTAAGCTTTTCTTAAAAATATTCAATTCAACCTACTTAAAACCAATACCAATAATGTAAAGAGTGCATTCTAGTATGAGAACTAGTGATATTTTTTGTTGCTATCAAATCGATCTCTAGAGCGCTCTAGCACCGCAAATTTTATATTGACCTCGCCAGCATTACTGCTTAGTTACCAGTAGTACGAAATCATTATTTTATGGCTACCTATAAGTTAATCTATAAAGCCGGCTTATAATTTTAATGCCGCGACTCTTCACCACTTTAGGTATGAAAGGCATGACATATGGATGTCTTATTAAAAATAACTTTTTAAAAAAGGTCAGCCTGCTCATCTTTTTCCGAAACGCGAACTCCTTCTTCAATATGCGGCCAAACAATATCAAGCCCGCGATCATCCCAACGAATCGCTCCCTCGCATTCTTTTGTGTAGTAATCCGTCGTCTTGTACAGGAACTCGGTACCGTCTTCCAGAGCGAGAAAGCCATAGCCGAAGCCTCCGGGAATCCAGCATGTGCTTGTTGGCCGCACTGAGTTCTACCCCGACCCACTTACCGAACGTTGGCGAGTCTGGCCGAATGTCCACCGCCACATCGAAAGCTGCGCCGTTCACCACGCGGACCAATTTGCTCTTGGGCATGAGGATCGCGTTGGAAATGTAAGCCGCGCAGCACGCCTTTCTTGGAGCAGGAATGGTTGTCCGGCACAAAAGGCGCGGGACGGGCAGACTGAGCTTTTGCAATTCGGCATGAAAACGCTGTTCATTGAAGCTTTCCATAAACCAGCCGCGCCCGTCTTCGTAGACGGTGGGCTCGATCAGCACGACGTCGGGGATGGCGGTTGAGGTGAGTTTCATGGGGTCAGGCTCTTAGGGATGGTCTGAAGTAGTCATGTATTTCTGGCTGACTACAGCCCTTGCCGATTTCATAACGGCAATTCGGCTAAAAAACGATCAAATCATCCCCTCTTTCCGAGTTTATAGCGGTCGCGAGCACCTCGCTCCGGCCATTTCCCGCATTACAGACGCACCTCTCCTGCATTGGTCAAAAAACGTCGGCGCGCCATCCACAGATTCTATAGCGCGAACAGTGTCACCAACTGCGCGGTGTTCTTCGCCAGGCCACGGAAGCGTGTCTTCACATAGCCGAACTGGCGCTTGATCACCCGGAACGGATGCTCGACCTTGGAGCGGACCTACGCCTTGGCTTTCTCAATCTTGCGCTTAGCTTTGTACAGCACGCTGCGCTTATCGAGTTTCTTGTTAGTGCTGTGGCGCGCCGCCACCTGCCAGATCACGTCACGCTCCTCATGCTCGGCACGCTTCTCGACGCCGGTATAACCCGCATCGGCGCAGACCACGTTTTCATCACTGTGCAGCAGTTTGTCGACCTGGGTGACAACCACCACATTGGCTGGCGTGCCCACCACGCTGTGCATGTAATTCTCTGTGGCTTGCATAAATGAGCTGCGGGTAACTGGACGGGTGAGGTGCATATCGCTCCCCCCTGGTGGCTCATGTTTCGTCCCTGCCAAATGTGATCTTCACACCTGTCAGGCCTTTCTCTTGATAGCTTGCGTGCAGCTGAGCGGCCAACGCCTCCTTGGCTCTCTGCTCCCCATGCACCACCCGTATTTCGGCGGGCCACTGCTGCATGCCGGTCAAAAATTCCACCAGGCCTTTCTGGTCCGCATGGGCGGAGTAGCCGCCGATGCTGGTGATGACTGCGCGGATGTTGAAGCGTTCGCCGTCGAGGTCCACGTAGCCGCCTTTGGGGCCGTAGGTCTGGATAGCATGGCCGGGGGTGCCCTTGGCCTGGTAACCGACGAATAGTACGTCGTGCCTGGGGTCGTGCAACATGGCCTTGAGGTAATTGACGATGCGCCCACCGGAACACATGCCGTTGCCGGCGATGACGATGGACGGGCGTGCGGTTTGGGCGAGGTGGTTGACTACAGCAATATGGTCGGCGTGGTTATCGATCATGATCAGGTTGTCGAAGGCCAGCGGGTTTCGGCCGCCTTCGACGCGCTCGCGGGCTTCCTGATTCCAATAAGACTGCAGGCCTCGATAGGCTTCGGTGAAGCGTGTGGCCAAGGGCGAATCGAGAATGATCGGGAGCTTGGGCCAGTTTGTTTCGAGGCCATATTCGGAGCTGTCGTTATTGCCCCTCACCCTAGCCCTCTCCCCGGAGGGGGGAGGGGACTGGCTGTGCGGGGCGCTCCCGTTATTTGCAAACTCGCTACCACCCTCATCAACGTTGAGGGGTGGCTTATTTATATGGGCCTGCAGTTTGCTGTGAATGATCTCTTCCAGCTCGTACAGCAACTCCTGCGTGCGGCCAATACTGAAGGCCGGGATCAGTACGGTGCCTTGATCCTGCAGCGCATGTTCGATGACGGCTTCGAGACGCTGCCGGCGCCTGGCACGGTCTTCATGCAGGCGGTCGCCGTACGTGCTTTCAAGGACGAGGATATCGGCTCGCTCGGGTGGTTCGGGCGGCATCAGTAGTGGGGCATGTGCTGCGCCAAGGTCGCCGGAGAAAACGATGCGCTTGTTATCGCCGCTCGCGGGGTACGTCAGGTCAACTTCCACATAGGCGGAGCCGAGAATATGTCCAGCACGCTGTAGCCGTACACGGGCGATGAGCTCCTCGGTTTCCAACAGCGTGGACCATCGCTTGTATGGCAGAGGACGCAACCGTTGCTCGACCTGCTTGAGATAGCGCTCGACGGTTTTTTGATGACGGCTGAAGCCTAGTTTGAAGGCATCTTCCAGGACGATAGGCAGTAGCTTGGCTGAAGGCTCACTGCAATAAATCGGGCCTTTGTAGCCTGCGGCAAGCAGATAGGGTATTCGTCCTACATGGTCGATATGCACATGGGTGACGATCAATGCCTGAACGGTAGCGAGCGAGAACTCGATATCCAGCCGCCCTGTAGCGGCACGCCCATCGCTCGAAGTCTCGTTACCCTGGAACAGGCCACAATCGATTAGCAAGCTGTGACCCACATTCATGTGCAACTGATGACAGGACCCGGTTACGCCATCCTTAGCGCCGTGGTGTTCGATATCTGGATAGCGCACGGTTATTCCTTTAACGATGTCAACCAACGCACCCGCGACATGCTAGTCACGAGCCACCTTAAAAAATAGGCGGGTATACTACCGTTTTTCGGGGCCGTTGAGCTCTCAACGGCACGCCGACGGATGGATGGTCAGATTGCGGCGACCGGACGGCGAAGGTTGCGCACCAGCGCGACGAACACTCCGAGCATCCCGCCCAAAACCAGCGCGAGGGCCACGATCAGAGCCTTCTTGGGTTTGATGGGCTGACGTGGCTCAACCGCTCGTTGATCGATGGCGACCAGCTTGAGCGAACCAGCATCAAACTGCAGGGAGCGCAGCCTGGCGGCCTCCTCGCGCCAACCAGCCAGGTCTTTCAGGAACAGGTCCTCGTTCTCTCGGCTTTTTAAGACCTCAATCTGACGGTTGTGTTCAAGCAGCTTCAGCTCCCGGGCAATTTGTGCAATCCGCGGCTCGGTGAAGTCGTCTGAGCGACGAGCCAGGAGCGCCTTGCGCTCGGCTTCCAGCGCTTCGCTACCCATAAAATACAAAGGTATCTGCTGGTTGTTGACCTCGGTACGAATCACGCTGCCTTGGCTCGTGATCTCGGTCGCCCCAAGGGAGGAAGGCGTGGTGGGCTTGTTTATGCCCAGCGAAGTCGCGATTCGAATCGCTTCGTTGAGCTGATTGATGCGGTTTTCGCGACGGGTCTTGAGCTGCTGGCGCAAGGCAGCCAATTCGTCATTCAACTCTGCACGCTTGAGGGCATCCGCCTCGGTCAGTTTGGCGATCTTGATTTCCTTGCTGGCTTCATAGCTGGCACGAGCAGCGGCAATCTTCTTGTCAAGTTGACTGAGCCGGTTGCCGATTAGGGTTTCCAAATCAGCCGCTATCTCCTTGCGGACATTAGCCAGGGAGAAATTCACAAAGCTGTTGACGATCTCAACCCCATTCAGCGCTTCGGGATAGGTCAGCTGGAGGCCGACATACGGAGACATCCCTTCGGGCTTCTTTGAATCGGGTTGCAGCAACTTGAAGGCCTCATCGTTGAAGGCTTCAAAAGTCTGCTCAAGTGTTCGCCCTGGCTGCACGAGATCAGCGAAGAGCTGCGGGTGTTCGCGGAAGAAGGCCAGCCGATTCTCGTACGAGTCAAGCGTTGCCCCGACCTGCGCCAGCGCTTGTTTCGGCGACAGCTTGTAGATACCAAGATGATTCAACTCATCGAGATCTTTGATAGCGGCCGGCCGAAGCACGCTTTGAACGGTGTAATAACGAGGCGCCAGCATGGCGTAGAGCAACCCGACGAGCGTGCACACCCCAGCTATGCCGCCAATCAGGACTTTTTGTTTCCACAACGAGCGGAAGAGTTGGATGAGGTCAATTTCATCAGACATTGCCGAAGCAAGGACTTGTGGAGGAGTTACTGCGTTCACTTGAGGTCCGTCTCGCTGAATACGGCGACGCAGAGCGTGCGCCGAAGGCTATACCGCTAACGCACGGAAAAGTTCCGCCGCGCTAAGGGCCGCTATTCTGCCAGCCAGTTCCCAAAAAACAAGTGACACGCCTCAACTTTAATTCGCGATTGTGAGCGCCTAAAGCGCCGCGCTAGATGCCCACCGACTTCAGTTGCGCGGCCAGGCAGGGCGTTTTACGCCTTACCTGGCTCTTCGCAGAAGAAAGGAACTCGGCAATCTACGACGCCTATGGGGCTTGCAGCTCGCGGCCGCGATTTGCAAGGCTGCGTACCAAAGCGGCGAATACGCCAAGCATGCCGCCAAGCACAAAGCCCAGCGCGAGAATCAGCGCTTTCTTGGGTTTGATTGGCTTGGACGAATCCAGCGCAGGCTGATCCAGGCGCACAAGCCGCAACCGATCGGTATCGAGTTTGATTCCTTTCAAACGTGCGGCCTCTTCGCGCAGCTCGGCGAGATCAGTCAGATAGAGGTCTTCACCCTCTCGCTCTCTGAGAATTTCCACCTCGCGATTATTTTCTAGCATCGCGAGTTCGGATTGGATCTCGGCGATTCGAGGTTCTATGAAGTCATCCGACTTGCGACTGGCGAGGGCATCACGCTCTGCGGACAGCGCTTCTGTTCCCATGAAATACAGCGGGGTTTCCCGACTGTTAACCTCCGTCCGAATGACTTGCGCGCCGCCTCTGGCTGAGTCGGACATGGCGGACGGGCTTGTTGGCTTACGAATACCCAACGATTCGGCTATCGATATCGCCTCCGTCAATTGTTGGATCCGATTGGTACGTCGCGTCTTGAGTTCAGCGCGCAAAGCGGCGAGTTCGTCCTGAAGCTGGGCCCGCTTCAACGCGCTTTCTTCGAGCAGGGACGCAATCTTCGCCTCCTTGGACGCTTCATAGTTAGCCCGCTGCGCCTCGATGTTCATCTCCAGACTAGCCAGACGGTTTTTGACGAGGCTTTCTACATCCTCCGCAATTTCGCGGCGCTCAAGCTCCAACACATAAGCAACAAAGCCATTGACTACCGAAGCGCCGGCGACACCCTCGGGGTAAGTAAGCCTCAACCCCACGAACGCGCTGCGGTTCTCCGTACGCTTCGGGTCAGGAAACAGCATCTCAAACGCCTCTTCATTGAACTCAGCGAATGCCTGCTCTGATTGCTCGCCCCGCTCGGTGAGATTCGGAAACAGCTCCTGATTGTTCATGAAGAATTCCAAGCGGTTGTCATAAGACGACAATCCGCCAGCCACGCGATTTATGGCCTCTTCCGGAGTGAGCTTGTAGATGCCCGTTTCATTGAGCTGGTCCAGATTGCTCTGCGGCACTGGACGGAGGTAGGTTCGAGCTTGAAAGTACGGTGTCGCCAGGAAGGCGTACAGGGCCGCTAGCAGCGTAACGAGAAGCGTAACGCCAACGATCAGGATCTTCTGCCGCCAAAGCGCACGGAAGAGTTCGACCAAATCAATTTCATCGTTAGGTGAAGTGGGTTGCTGCACGATCATCCGAAATCCTTGTTATGTGTGCTCTTCACTGCGGAGCAAGCGAACCGGATTTTGTACGTACAAACCGCAAAAAGTTCAGCCGAATGATGGCTTTTAACAACTATTTAGGCTGATGCCTCGCTGCTACAGGGAAAGCTAGCCTAGCCGCTTGTCAGTCCTCCTCATTCACCCGATCGCGCAACTCCTTCCCTGGCTTGAAATGCGGGACGAATTTTCCGTCAAGGCTGACGGATTGGCCGGTTTTGGGATTGCGGCCTACGCGGGGCGCGCGGTAGTGCAGGGAAAAGCTACCAAAGCCGCGGATCTCGATCCGGTCGCCAGTGGCCAGAGCCTGAGCCATTTGCTCAAGCATGGTCTTGATGGCCAGCTCGACATCCTTCGACGAAAGCAGCCCCTGCTGGGTGACGATTCGCTCGATCAACTCCGACTTGGTCATGGTTTTCCCTTCGTTTTCAAGCGGCTAGATCATTCGGGTTGCGGTCGTTTGTAGCATGTTGTTCAGAGTTTGAACAGCCCGAGCGGGATTGACGAGCGAGGAGAGCTTCGTTTATCGGAGCACGACACGGAATGCAAAGGGACGGATGAGTAACCAGCCCTTGGCGTGATCGATGGAAAGCGAGAGCCGAGGTGGATCTTCCTTTGGGCAATAAAAAAGGCGGGCTAATAAGCCCGCCTTTCGTTTAACCAACTACCGATCAATCTTCGCGATAGCGACGCAGCTTGAGCTGCTTGCCACCGACGCGAGTGTCCTTGAGTTTACCAAGCAAGCGCTCGAGACCGTCTTCCGGAAGCTCGACCAGGCTGAAGCTGTCGCGCACCTGGATGCGGCCGATGGCTTCGCGGGCCAGGCCGCCTTCGTTGAGTATGGCGCCGAGCAGGTTGCGGGCAGCGATGCCGTCACGCGCTCCAAGCGGCGTACGGCAGCGGGCGCGGCCTTCGGCCAGCGGGACCGGAGCGCGACGCTCGCGATCACCACTACGCTCAGGACGATCCGAGCGCTCGGTGCGCTCACGCGGGCTGCTGGTCGGAACCAACGGCTGCTCTCTTTCCACCTCGGCCAGGGTCAGCGCCTGACCATTGGTGGCCTTGCGCAACAGCGCAGCAGCCAGAGCACGCGGGCTGCAACCGATGTCGGCGACCAGCTTGTCGAGCAACTCGCCATGGGTAGCTTCGGCATCGGCAACCAGCGGCGCGAGGCTGTTAGTGAGTTTCTTGATGCGGGCGTCCAGCACCTGCTGCGCATTCGGCAGACGGGCTTCGGCGACCTTCTGGTTGGTCACGCGCTCGATAACCTGCAGCATGCGACGCTCACGCGGGGTGACCAGCAGCAGCGCACGGCCTTCACGACCGGCACGGCCGGTACGGCCGATGCGGTGTACGTA
>Ga0189292_10084_pt1 | contig 54016 bp, 53 predicted proteins | sample UW1oraminimetaG_FD_130317 | JGI IMG/M metagenome (GOLD analysis project Ga0189292, IMG submission 130317) | Marine microbial communities from the Costa Rica Dome - UW179A-orange mini metaG | ecosystem: Environmental > Aquatic > Marine > Oceanic > Photic zone | place: Costa Rica: the Eastern...
AGTTCGACGTCGTCGCCAGCCGCCTGAAAGAGGAATACAAGGTCGAGTGCGCCTACGAGGCGATCAACGTTTGGTCGGCGCGCTGGATCGAGTGCGATGACAAGAAGAAGCTCGAAGACTTCAAGAACAAGGCCTACGAGAACCTCGCCATCGACGGCGGCGGCCATCTGACCTACCTGGCACCGACTCGGGTAAACCTGAGCCTGATGGAAGAGCGCTGGCCGGATGTGAAGTTCAGGGCGACGCGCGAGCATCATTGACCCAGGAATGCGCCTGCTGCGGGGTACAGCAGGCGTAGTTGATTCTGCGCATTATTGCCGCTGCGCTCATTTAGATGCGCTCTCGCATGGAAGCGAGAGGCTGCCTTTTCACAAGGACCGTGAATGCCCACTGAACGCGCCTCCCCCGAACAACGCCAGTTCGCCAGACACCTGCGATACCAACACACCGATTGCGAGCGCCTGCTGTGGCGCCAGCTGCGCAATCGCGGTTTAGCAGGATTCAAATTTCGTCGGCAACATCCGTGTCCGCCGTATGTTCTGGACTTCTACTGTGCAGAGTTGCGACTTGTGGTCGAACTCGATGGCGGCCAGCATTTCAACGAAGATGGCCTGGCGAAAGACCGTTTGCGCACGGACTATCTGCAGCGCCAAGGGCTGGAGGTTCTACGCTTCAGCAATCTGGATGTGATACGGAATCTGGAGGGTGTCCTGACTGAAATCTCGAGCTGGATTGATACCCGCCCCCCTCACCCCAACCCTCTCCCCAATGGGGAGAGGGAGCTGGATTGAGGCAGCCGGATCACTTGTATTCATGCAGACACGGCAGAGCAAGCGAGGGGCGTGAGCACGGCTGTGCCCATCAAGCAGTTGCAACCCACCAGCACGCTCTCACGCCAGCACCCAATCCGGGGGTTAGCCGATCCACCAAGCTGAAGCCAACCCGGTCCAGTCTCCTCTCCCCTCCGAGGAAAGGGCTAGGATGAGGGGCGGGGTGGCGATGGCTGCGAGTTACTGATCTCCGCTGACGATTGCGACGTTCATCAGTTCACTCTCACCGGCACCCAATCCGCGCATTACCGATACACCGGCCTGAATCCGAGTCTTGACTGAAATCTTGCACCAAATCGAGGCCCGCGCCCCTCACCCCAACCCTCTCCCCAATGGGGAGAGGGGGCCGGATTGAGGCGGCCGGATCACTTGTGCTCATGTAGACCCTGCAGAGTAAGCGAGGGCGTGAACGCGGACTGCCCATCAAGCAGTTCAACAACCGCCAGCACGCTCTCATCCCCAGCGCCCAATCCTGGCGTTAGCCGATCCGCCAAGCTGAAATCCAACCCGGTCCAGTCCCCTCTCCCCTCCGGGGAGAGGGCTAGGGTGAGGGGCTGGTGGCTATGTCGAGCGCCGCAGTCGACGTCGCCACCTGCCCCCGCTTCACCTACTCCTCAAGCGTCCACGCCATCAGTGAATCACCGAGCTTGGTGCCGAACGATCCATGCCCGCCGGCCATCTGCACCACGTACTGCTTTCCGGTCTTTTCAGAAACGTAGGTCATCGGCGTCGCCTGGCCACCGGCAGGTAAGCGGCCTTTCCACAGCTCCTTGCCGTTTTGCAGGTCATAAGCGCGCAGGTAGTAATCCAGCGTACCACTCATAAAGGCGACGCCGCCGGCGGTGACGATCGGCCCGCCCAGTGCTGGCGTACCCACCGGGAAGGGAATGCCCAGCGGGGCACTGTCGCGGCTCGTGCCGTTCTTGTGCATCCAGACCTTCTTCATGCTGCGCAGGTCCAGCGCGGTGACGAAGCCCCATGGCGGCGTCTGGCACGGCAGGCCGAGCACCGACATGAACGGCTCCAGCCGCACCATATACGGCGCCCCCAGATTGGGCTGCAGGCCAGTCTCGCCGCCACCGGTACGCTCATCGGGGTCGACCTCGCTGCGCTTGACCATTGTCGAGACGAAGGCCAGGTAGTTAGGCGCGCCGAACAACAGCTGCCGGCTCGGATCGACCGCCACCGATGGCCAATTGAAGGTACCCACGTTACCCGGATAGATCAGCGAGCCCTGCTCCGACGGCGGCGTGAAGTCGCCCTCGTAACGCAGCTTGCGGAACTGGATGCGGCACATCATCTGGTCCAGCGGAGTGCCGCCCCACATGTCGCGCTCGCGCAGCGGTTCTTGCGGGGCGTAGCTGACGGCCGATGCGGGCTGGGTCGGCGCGGTGAACTCGCCGTAGTCGGTGCCTTGCGGCACGGGCACCTCTTCCACCGGCACGATCGGCTCGCCGGTGCGCCGGTCGAGGATGTACAGATCGCCACGCTTGGTCGGCTGGATGATGGCCGGCACCTGACCTTGGGGGCCGTCGATGTCCACCAGCGTCGGCTGCGATGGCAGGTCGCGATCCCAGAGATCGTGGTGAACGGTCTGGAATTCCCAGCGCACCTGGCCGGTGGCCAGGTCCAGCGCCACCAGCGCGTCGGTGAAGCGCTCGGACTCCGGCGTACGCGGCTGCGCCCACTGGTCCGGCGTCTGGTTACCGGTGGGGATGTACACCAGGCCCAACGACTCGTCAGCGGTGGCGATGGTCCAGGAGTTCGGCGTGCTGCGCACGTAGTTTTCGCCGGGTGGCAAGGGCTCTGTGGCGTCCGGATTGCCTGGATCGAAATTCCACACCAGCTCGCCGCTGCGCACGTCATAGGCGCGAATCACGCCGCCGGGTGAATCCACCGCGCCGTTGTCGGTAATCGAACCGCCGACGATGACCAGTTTCTCGGTAACCACCGGTGGTGAAGTCGGCAGGTAAACACCCAAAGCATCCTTACCGAGTCCAGCCTTCAGATCCACCACGCCGGCATTGCCGAAGTCTTCACAGAGCTTGCCGTCCTCGACATCCAACGCGACCAGCGTGCCGTCGTTGGTCGGCAAAAACAGTCTTCGTGCACAGCGCGCAACTGGCTGCTCGGACGGCGCCGTCGCTGCGGGCCCATAGGCCGTGGCGTCATGGAAGGCGAGGCCGCGACAGGTCATGTGCTGGTAGTACTCAGCATCGCGATTGATGCTCGGGTCGAAACGCCAGCGCTCTTCACCGCTGTCGGCATCGACGGCGATGGCGATGCTGTGCGGCGTGCAGATGAACAGATTGTCGCCAACCTTCAACGGCGTCACCTGATAGGTGATCTCGCCAGGGTCACCCTCGCCGGAAAGATCACCGGTGTGAAACTCCCAGGCCTTCTTCAGCTTGCCGACGTTATCCGGCGTGATCAGATCGGCCGTCGAGTAACGATCGCCGCGGTCGGAGCCACCGTAGGCTTTCCATTCGCTGGCAACCCGACCGGCCTGCCCCTCGGGGTTCATGCCCTGCATCTGCGCGTCGCTGAATTCACCCGTGATCGAGTGATAATCCTGGGTCAGCGAGTACCCGGCGATCAGCGCGCCGGCCAGCAGCCCCAAGCCAAGCAGGCCGCTGGCGCCATCACGCCAGACCAGCCGATCGCCGACGTAGCGATTGACGAAAGGCAGAATCAGCCAGAGCCCGAGGATGCACCAGAGGTCGATTCGCGGCGCCAACTGCCACCAGTCGAAGCTGACTTCGTACAGCGTCCACGCCAACGTCGCCAGCAGCAGCACCGCGTAGAGCCAGATCGCGGCGCGACGCCGAGCGAACAACAGCCCGGCCACGCCTAACAGCCCTATACCAGCCAGCAGGTAATACCAAGAGCCACCCAGCATCGCGAGGTAGCCGCCGCCGACCGCCATCAGCGCCCCCAGCAGCAGGACCACCACGGCGGTCAGGGTGATGCGCATGGGCCGCGGCCCGTAATCGATACTCATGCAATGCTCTCCAGCCGATTCATTTACAAAACAAAAAGCAAAAAGCCGGCGAAACTTTCTGACACAAAGTCTCGCCAGCTTTCAGTGGATACGATGGACAGGGCTTTAGTTCAGCCGCTCTGGAGAGCGCTTACGCCGTCGCCCCAACGCTGAGCGGTTGCGTTTCAGGCCGCTTGATCACAGCATAGATCACCCCCGTCACCAGACTGCCGGCGAGGATCGCGACGAGATACAGCAGTGCATGATTGATGGCGTTCGGAATCAGCAGCACGAACAGCCCGCCATGCGGCGCCAGCAGCTTCGCGCCGAAAGCCATGGACAGCGCACCGGTCAGCGCACCACCGGCGATGCTGGCGGGGATCACCCGCAGCGGGTCCTTTGCAGCGAAAGGAATCGCGCCTTCTGAAATGAAGCAGCAGCCCAATACCAACGCGGCCTTGCCGGCTTCGCGTTCGGTCTGCGCGAACTTGCGCCGGGCGAGCAGCGTCGCGATGCCCATGCCGATGGGCGGCACCATTCCCGCGGCCATGGTGGCGGCCATCGGCGCATAGCTTTGCGAGGCGAGCAGTCCGACGGAGAAGGCATACGCGGCCTTGTTCACTGGTCCGCCGAGGTCGACGCACATCATGGTGCCGAGCAGGAGCCCGAGCAGGATGGCGTTGGACGTGCCCATGGTGTCGAGGAATTCGGTGAGCCCGGCAAGCATCTTCGCCACCGGCGTGCCGACGATGTAGATCATCACAAGGCCCGTCACCAGGCTGGCCAGCAGCGGGATTATCAGGATCGGCTTGAGCGATTCGATACTGGCCGGAAGTGGAATCCAGCGACTCACCGCCTTGGCCGCATAGCCGGCCACGAAACCGGCGATGATCCCGCCGATAAAACCTGCTCCCAGGGTGCCTGCCAACAGCCCACCGATCATGCCGGGCGCCAGGCCCGGGCGATCCGCGATGGAATATGCGATGTAGCCCGCCAGCAGCGGCACCATCAACTGGAAGGCCGTTTCGCCGCCGATCTTCATCAGCGCGGCGGCCAGAGTGCCCTCCTCCTTGAATGCCTCGATGCCGAATACGAACGACAGCGCGATCAGCAGACCGCCCGCCACCACCATCGGCAGCATGTAGGACACGCCGGTCAGCAGGTGCTTGTAGACGCCAGCCTTCTCGCCCTTCAGCTCACCACCCGTGCTGGCAGCGGCGCCTCCAGCGAGCACCGCGCCCTCTTCCAGCGCCCGATCCAGAGTCGCATCAGGCTGCTTGAGGGCGACGCCAGTACCGCAGCGAAATACGCGCTTGCCGGCGAAACGGGTGACATCCACCTCGATATCCGCAGCCAGCAGCACCACGTCGGCCTCTTCGATGGCTTGGGCTTCGAGCACATTGCGCGCCCCCACCGAGCCGCGGGTTTCAACCTGCAGGTCGTAACCCTTGCGGACCGCCGCCTGCTGCAGGGCTTCAGCCGCCATGAAGGTGTGTGCCACGCCGGTCGGACAGGCGGTGATGGCCACCAGTTTGGGCTTGCCGCTGGTATGCGCCGCATCCGCTTCGTCGGCCTGCTGCAGCTCGCTGGCGGTGTCCGCGGCACTGCGCAGGAAGGCTTCCGGGTCGAGCAGCGCCTCGGATGGCGTGGACTGGGCGACGCGCTTGCCAACGAAACGCTGCAATGACAACGGCCCGGTTTTCACCACCACCACCAGATCGGCATTGGCGATCTGCGCGGGCGTCAGCGGCGAACCGATGGCCTTGGGATCGTGGACTTCCACGGCGGTCGACCAGCCCAGACGATGGGCAGCCGCTTCGAGCAGCCGTGAAGTCAGCACGCTGGTGACCATTCCGTTGGGGCAGGCCGTGACGATGAGAAGATTCATTCCTTCACCTCTTGTTCGATTTATTGGCTCAGCGGCTGGAGACACACTGCGGCCTGGAGTTCGGCCAGTTGCGCCGTATCGGTGATGCCAAAGCCGACCTGCCCAACCGCTTGTGCGGCAATGGCAGTGGCATGCGCGAGGGTGCGTTCTGCCGGCCAGCCTACGAGCAGGCCATGCAGCATCCCGGCGAGCAGCGAGTCGCCTGCACCGACGGTGCTGATCACCTGAACCTTGGGCGGCTGGGCGTGCAGTGCTGCGCCTGGCGAGAACCAGCTGACGCCGTCAGCCCCCTGGGACACCACCACGTGCTCGATGCCTTCGCCTTGCAGTCGCCGCGCTTCGGCCAGCAGCGCCGAAGATCCGGTGAGATCAACGCCACGGGCCTCGGCCAGCTCCTCCTCATTGGGCTTGATCAGCCACGGGCGGGTCGCCAGCCCGTCTCGCAACGCGACGCCGCTGGTATCCAGCGCCACCCGCACGCCGAGCGCTTTGAGCGAGTTCAGTAGCTGGACGAACCACTGACTGTCGATGCCCCGCGGCAAGCTGCCGGCTACCACCACGAGGTCATGAGCAGGTGCCAGACGCTGGAGCCGAGCCAGCAGCTCATCGCACTGCGCCTCGGTCACGGCGAGCCCCGGGCCATTGATATCGGTGACCCGCCCATCCGTCTCGGCCAGTTTGAGGTTGCTGCGGGTTTCACCGGCGACACGGACGAACTCATCAGTGAAGCCCCGCGCGGCGAACAGCTGTTCAAAGGCTTGCGGATTCGATTCCCCAAGAAAACCGGTGACGGTCAGCTGATGGCCGAGATCCGCTAGCACCTGCGCCACGTTGAGGCCCTTTCCTGCAGCATGAACCTGCAGGCTTTCGCTGCGATTGACCTCGCCGAGGCGCAGGAATGGCAGTTGGACGGTCAGGTCCAGTGCCGGGTTGAGGGTAACGGTCAGCACGCGAGCCATCAGCAGTGCTCCCCGACGAAGGCGCGAACTTCATGGGCACCCGGCAACATCAGGGCTTGCTGAGCGAGTTGCTGGCAGGCGGCGTAATCCAGCTCGCGGACCCGCGCCTTCACCAACGCGATGCTGCGCGCCGAGACGCTCAGCTCATCCACGCCCAGCCCCACCAGCATCGGCACCGCCAGTGCATCAGCGGCCAGTTCACCGCAAACGCCCACCCACTTACCGTGCGCATGAGCGGCCTCGACAGTCATGCTGATCAGCCGCAGCACCGCCGGGTGCAAGCCATCGGCCTGCCCTGACAGCGTCGGATGCCCGCGATCGATGGCCAGGGTGTACTGGGTGAGGTCATTGGTGCCAATGCTGAAGAAGTCGACTTCCTGCGCCAGCACCGGCGCGATCAGCGCTGCGGACGGGATCTCGATCATGATGCCGACCTGCAGATCCGCCACAGGCAGCTCAACGCGCAGGCGGTCGACCATGGCCTTGGCGCTACGCCATTCATCGATGTTGCCGACCATGGGGAACATGATCCGTAGCGGGCGGCCATCGGCCGAGGCGAGCAACGCGCGCAACTGGGTTTCGAGGATGTCCGGGCGCTGCAAACTCAGGCGAATGCCGCGCACGCCGAGGAAAGGATTTTCTTCAGCGGGCATCGGCCAGTATGGAAGCGGCTTGTCACCGCCGACATCCAGCGTGCGCACCACCAAGGGGCGCCCTTCGAGGGCTTCCAGCACGCGGCGGTACTCGGCTTCCTGAGTTGCCTGATCTGGCGCCTGAGAGTGGTTCATGAACACCAGCTCGGTGCGCAGCAGACCAATGCCTTCGGCGCCCATAGCCACGGCTTCCGGAGTTTCGCCGGCCGCGCCGATGTTGGCAGCAATTTCCACAGGATGGCCGTCGCGAGTGATGGCAGGCTCCATGCGTCGCTCGTTTGCCAGGCGCTTGCGCTCTTCCCGCGCGGCGCGCTCGCTACGGGCATGCTCCAGCTGCGCATCGGTCGGCGCGACCAGCAGCTCGCCACGCTCGCCATCGAGCAGCAATAACGTATTGCGCGCCAAGCCGAGCACACCCGGCCCGGCACCGACGATGGCCGGAATGCCCAGTGCCCGGGCGATGATCGCGCTATGCGAGGTGGCACCGCCGCCAGCGGTAAGAATGCCTGCGACGCGCTGGGCGTTGAGCGTGGCGACGTCCGACGGCGCCACCTCGTCCATCACCAGGATATAGGGCTCATCTGGGGCCTGATCGGCTTCCACACCTGTCAGGCAGGCCAGCACACGGCGACCCACGTCGCGCAGGTCGGCGGCCCGCTCGGCCAGCAGCTTGTCGTGCAAGGCCTCCTGCTGCTGCGCCGCAGTTTCGATTTCCTCCATCCAGGCGGCTTCGGCGCTCAATCCTTTTTGCAGACGCGCCTGGACTTCCTCGCGCAGCGCCGGGTCACGCAGCATGGCCTGATGGGTGGTAAAGATGTCGCGGATGCTGGCGACCTGACTCTCATCGATCAGCGTGCCGATCTCCGCATGGACCTTGTCCAGCGCCGCATCCAGCCGCTGCAGTTCGATCACCGGAGACTCGCCGCGCTTGGGGTAGTCGATCACCTGCGGCTTGCGTACCAGGACCGGACCGATGGCGATGCCGGGAGAAGCAGCAATACCATTCACCAGATCACCCGCGCGCAGGGCGGTCTGCTCGATGGCCGACTCATCAGGTTGCGCGGCAATCACCGATTGCTCCGCCTCACCCGGGGCCGGTAAGGGTTCAACTTCTTCCCCCAGCCCCTCTTCTACTGCACGCACCAGGGCAGGCAACGCATCATCTGAAATAGAAGGCTCGGCCATGAATTCCAGCACTTGACCGCGATGCGCACCCATTGCCAACAATTTGCTCAGGCTCTTGACCGATACCCCGGCGCTCTCACTACCAGCCAGCCGCACGCGAATTTCGCCTTCGAACGCCTGGGCGATCTCGGTCAGCACTTTGGCCGGGCGCGCATGCAGCCCATGGGCATTGGCCAGCGGCACCTGGGCGCTCGGCCAGTCTGCTGGCACGTCCCCGCCCAGAGCTTCGAGCACCGTGCGACTGGATGTCGCCCGGCTCAGCTCCTGACCACGACCCTCAATCAGCAGATTGCACAGCCGTTCGAGCATGGCCTGATGCGCTTCCCCCATGCTGGCCAGCACGAAAAGCCCATTGAGCGGCTGACCCTGATGCTCAAGATTCGAGACTGGCGTGACGAAAGCGAGACCAGGACGCTGCACCGACTGCTCGCTGCTCAACCACCAGAGGCCGTCCCCCAGCGGCAGCGACTGTCCAAGCGGCAGACTGGCATTGAAGCCGGGCTCCACGCACTGCGCACGCTTGAGCAGCTTGACGCCCTGCCAGGCCAACTCGTCGAAATCATCCGCCGCGACACCCAGCGAGATCAGCTCGCCATCAAGCGCCAGCGCCTGCGGCGCGCCCTGCAGCAGGTCGATGATCGCCTCTGGAGCGTCAGCTTTCTGCAGCCCCTCGCTCAGATCGCCCTCACCCAATGCCCGGGTCAGCAGCTGCAACAGGCGCAGGTGCTCGTCGGAGCGCGCCGCGATGCCGATGGCGAGATACACCAGCTGGCCGTTGCCCCAATCGACGCCGGCCGGAAAATGCAGCAGCCGCACGCCGGTGATGAACACCTGATCGCGGGTTTCCGGCGTGCCATGGGGGATCGCGATGCCCTGCCCGAGAAACGTCGAACCCTGCGCTTCGCGCGCACGCAGCCCGTCCAGATAACCCGGCGCGACCAGCCCATCAGCCACCAGAACTTCACCCAGCAGGGCCAGCGCGGCAGGCTTGTCCACCGCCGTCTGGTGCATATGGATGTGCTGCGCATTCAACTCAAGCATGAATAACTCCTGCGGGGCTCGCGATTGTTGTAGTCGCCGACGAGAGCCGGCATCACCCGAATCCTGGGCTGGCGCTTCTGACCAAAGGCCTGCTGAAACGTTTCACCTAAGACTGGCACATTACGCAATATTGGGTAATTCTAGAAGCCCGAGTTCAAACCATCTGTCTAGGATCCGAGTTGAAACTGACCGACATCGCCCGCCTCGCCAACGTTTCGGTAACCACCGCCAGCTACGTGCTCAACGGCAAGGCCGCGCAGCGTCGCATCAGCCCAGCCACGGTTGAACGGGTAATGGCTGTAGCGGAACAGCAGGGTTTTCAGCTCGATCAACAGGCCGCGGGCCTGCGCCGCGGGCAGTCGCGAACGCTGGGTTTAATCGTCCCGGATCTGGAAAACCCCAGTTATGCACGGCTGGCCAAGCTACTCGAGCAGCGCGCCCGGTTGCGTGGTTATCAGCTGTTGATCGCGGGGTCCGATGACGAGCCGGACACGGAACGCCAGGTCATCCAGGTGTTGCGCTCGCGCCGCTGCGATGCACTGATCGTCGCCAGCTGCCTGCCGGCTGATGACACCAGCTACCGCAAGCTCCAGGCAGGCGGGACGCCTGTCATTGCGCTTGATCGGGCACTGGATGCCGAGCATTTCTGCTCGGTGATCAGCGATGATCGCGAAGCAGCAGCGCAGCTGACGCGCTCCCTACATACCCCCGCCGACGCACACATCGCCCTGATCAGCGCACGCCCCGCATTGCCTATCAGTCAGCAGCGCGAAGAAGGTTTTCGCCAGGCACTCTCGCAGCACATAGGCCAGGTCAGCATCCTGCGTGCCGACCAGTTCAGCCGCGCCTGCGGCCGCGAACAAATGCTCGCTCTGCTCGATCGCGGCCCGCTGCCCGATGCCCTGATCACCACCGCCTATGTCTTGCTCGAAGGCGTCTTCGATGCGCTGCGCGAACGCGATCTACTCTGGCCGGAGCACTTGCGGCTGGCGACCTTTGGCGACGCGCAGTTGCTGGATTTCCTTCCTATCCGCGTCAATGCGATCTCCCAGCAGCACGAGCAGATTGCCGAGCGAACCCTGGAACAGGCGATCCGCGCCATCGAGCAAAGTGACTACCGTGCCGGCGTGATCGCCATCGAGCGCGAGCTGAAAGTACGCCGTGACTGACGCCGCTCTTGCGGCCACGGACACGCTGGCGGAAGCTTGTCGTCTTTCGAACCGCCCGCTCTCCCAGATGAATATCGAACAGATTACCCAACGCCTGCATGCCATCCGCGACAGCAACGACTGGCAGCGCTTTCACAGCCCGAAAAACCTCGCCATGGCCGCCAGCGTGGAAATGGCCGAACTGGTGGAAATCTTCCAGTGGCAGACCGAGGACGAGTCGCGTCGGCTGCCGCTCGACAAGCTCGAACATGCCGGGCAGGAAGTCGGCGACATCCTCATGTACCTGTTGCTGATGTGCAGCGAACTGGGCATCGACATGGAGCAGGCGCTGCTGGCCAAGCTGGCCGATAACGAGCGGCGGTTCGCCCGATGAGCGACCGCCATTTCGACGAGCTGGCGACGCGCTTTGCCGAGAAAATCTATGGCGGCGCCAAGGGCGCGATTCGCCTCGCCGTACTGCAGGCGGACTTGTCCGAGGTTCTGCCGCAGCGGCCGTTGCGGGTTCTCGACGTCGGTGCCGGCCTCGGCCATATGAGCCTGTGGCTGGCGCGCCAGGGCCATGAAGTAACCCTTGCCGAGCCCGCCGACCCCATGCTTGAGGGCGCCCGCGCGCAGTTCGCCGACGCGGGCCTGAACGCCACATTTATTCAAGCGCCTTGGCAAGAGATCGAAAGCCAGGTCGAGGGCCGCTTCGATCTGGTCATCTGCCACGCCGTGCTGGAATGGCTGGCCGAGCCCCAGGCGATCCTGCCGGTGTTGCATCGCCTGGTTGCCGAAGATGGCTGGCTGTCGTTGGCCTTCTATAACCGCGATGCACTGATCTATCGCAACCTGCTCAAAGGCCACTTCAAGAAGCTGCGCAGTCAGAGCTATGCGGGTGAGCGTCAGAGTCTGACGCCACAACAGCCACTCGACCCGCGTGAGCTCGCGGCGCAACTAGCGCCGTACTGGCAGGTCGAAACAACCAGTGGCGTGCGCGTATTCCATGACTACATGCCCGCCGATTTCCAGGCCCGCACCGAGCCTGCCGAACTGATCGAGATGGAACTGGCCTACCGCCGCCATCCGCAATTTGCCGGTCTCGGGCGCTACCTGCACTGGATGTGTCGGCCGCGCTGAGCGCCGACCGGGAGGTCTTCATGTCGATCCGCGCTTTTCTGCCCCTGCTCTGTCTGAGCCTGGTGGCCTGCCAGAGCAAGAACCCCTACACCGAAGACTCGGCGCCGATTCCGCCGGCTCCGCCGGTCGAGCAAATTCAGTCGCCGACTTACCCGGCGGCCCCGCGCGACTTCTCCAGCTACCAGAGTTGGAGCTGGCGAACTCCACCGGCCGGCACGGCCTCGATCGCCGGTGAGGAGCTGCAGGAGATGGTGGCCGGCGCGCTCGATCAGCGCGGTTTGCGGCCTGCCCCAGGCAACGGCAAAGGCGATGTGCTGGTTGCTGCCGGCGCCAGCAAGGAAACGCGGGTACGCCAGACCTATGACCACTACGGCCCGCAGGTCGGCGTTGGCCGCTATGGCGGCGGCTACGGCTCAGGATATGGCGTCGGGACCAGCGTGCCCCTCGTGCGCAATTATGAAGAAGAGGTGATTTCGGTACGGATCGAGATGTTCGACGCCGCCTCAGGCCTGTCCGTCTGGAGCAACCGGGCCGAAGCACGGAGTGGCGGCAACCGAGCCAAACAGCAGGATGCGGTGCGCCAGGCGGTGCAGCGCGCACTCGAAGACTATCCGCCACGCTGAGCGCGACAATGTGGTCTAGGCCCGAAACTGCGTCACGCCTAGACTGAGCAGATTCCACACCGGGAGAGCGATCATGTTCCGCCGCCTGTTGCTGATTCCCCTTCTACTCGCGCTGGCTGCGTGCCAAGGGCCGCAAGTGCAGCGTGATTTCGATCCCGCGCGGGATTTCTCCGCCTATCGTGCCTGGAGCTGGAAAGAGCCAGCGCTGCAATACCGGCCCGACGACCCTCGCATCAAGAGCGACCTCACCGAACAGCGCATCCGCGATGCAGTTGCCGACCAGCTCGATCAGCGAGGCCTACGCCCGGCCACTGCTGATAGCGCAACGGACGTCAACGTGCAGGCCTGGTACATCGTTGATCAGCGCACTCAGCAGTACAGCACGACCTCCGGCGCCTGGGGCAATCCCTGGTATGGCTATTGGGGCGGGCCGATGTTCACCGATACCCGCACTATCGATTATCAGGTCGGCACCCTGCAGATCGACTTGTATGACGCCACCGACGGCAAGCTGGTCTGGCGCGGCAGCGTCGAGCAAGTGTTGAGCAGCCGTCAGGGAACGCCCGACGAGCGCGCCGGCAACCTGCGTGAGCTGGTGGCACGGGTTCTTTCGCAGTATCCACCACACTGAACGATTTCACCTGAGCAGCCACAACGCTGGCGAGGCACTGCCTAGCGCACCATAATGTCGCGCCCCTGACTCTGGAGACTCGACATGCCCGCCGTTGCCTGGTGGTTACTGACCCTGCCGTTCATTGCCGGCGCACTGCTGCCGCTACAGGCAGGAATCAACGGCCAGGTAGCGCGTCACCTCGGCAATGTAATGGGAGCGGCGCTGCTGTCGTTCGCCGTAGGGACCCTGGCGCTGCTCGTTATTGTATTGATCCAGCGCGATATGCCGGCGCTGCAGACGCTCAAAAGCCTGAATTGGTGGCATTGGTCTGGCGGCTTGCTCGGCGCGTTCTTTATCGCCACCGCCGCCTTCGCCGCGCCACGCACCGGGGCGCTGCTATTCATGGCGCTATTGCTCGCCGGCCAGTTGTTCGTCGCCCTGCTACTGGATCACTTCGGCTGGGCCGGATTTCGCCAGTCTTCCATAAGCGTAAGCAAAGTGGCCGGCCTGCTGCTGGTTTTTGCTGGCGTCTGGCTGATTCAGCGCGGCTAGCAGACCGGCAAAGACAGGGTCAGTCGTGCTCGAAGGCGTAGAACAGATTGGGTTCGCTGACTAGGTAGAGGTTGCCGCGCGCATCGAGGGTCATGCCCTCGGCCTGCGGGACGCTACGCTCGAGGCCGGCAAAACCGCTCCATAGAGAGCGAAAGCTGACCAGTTCGCCCTTCGCATTCAGCTCCAGCATCATCCTTGCCTCGTCGCTGAGCAGTACGAGGTGTCCAGTTCGCTCATCGAAATGTACCGATGAGAGATCACTGGCCATATCCAGCTTCTCGATCCAGGCCTCGCGGTCGATGATCTTGACGTCCAAGTTGCCCTCAAGGCTGCGCTTGAGGCCTTGGATCTCGTAGAGCTTGCGTGGTGAGTGCTCCTTGACCACGAATAGGCGGTCACCGGCCCGGTCGTAACCAAGCCCCTCGAAACCCGAGTTCTCCTCGTCAAACAAACGAAGCGTGAGTGCTTGATAGTCGCTTCGCTTCAACGGGCGGACAGTGTCGGGAATCTGAACAATAACCAACGACTGCTTACGCTCCTCGGCCAGCACCAGCAGGCCATCGCCGAGATAGGTAACACCCTCTACATCCTCGAACTCCTCGAGCGGATAGCGCGCAATGAAGCCGCCGTTGCGATCCAGGGCAACCAGCTCCTCCGGATTGTTGACCACCGCCCAGAGATGATCTCGCTGCTCGTCGTAGGTCAGCCCGGAAAGATTGTCCTTAACCGAAGCTACTGGCAGTGCGTCGATCTTCACCCTGTATTCCGGCAGCCACAGACTACGCCGCTCCCAGGTGTCTTCATGCCAGGTGGTTTTCAATGCGTAGAACAGACGCTCATCCAGATGAATGAAGGATGCGGCATAGAGCAGGCTAAAAAGAGCGCAGCCATACCACCAGACAGGGCGCAGCGTCGCGAATCATCCCAGCTGCGCTCTGGCAAGGGCTCGCATCATTAAAGTTCTCGTTCAGGAAATCGTAGACAGGCTGCCTGGAGCTTGTTGCAGTTGCATGAAGGCTGATTGCCAACCCGGTCGGCCCAGGCAGCAACGCTGAGACCTCCTTTCCCGGCCAGTGGTTCCAGGCCGGCAACAGCGATGTTTGGAACTCTCAGGCCTGCTCGACAGCCCAATGCCCAAGGCTGCGCTCACGCGCCGCAATCGAACGTTCAGGAGAGTGATACATGCGGGTAGAAGGATTCTTCGAATGGCTGGGACAAGCGCTGGGCTCGGTCATACGCTTCATCGTCGAGGCGCTGGGCGACTTCTTCGGCCTGTTCGCCCGGGCCGGGCACAATTTCCTCGAGGGGCTCTCGCGCACCCTGGGCATGGATCGTTCGCTGATCAGTCTGGTGGCACTGGCGATCGGCCTTTTGTTGCTGGTCGCAGCGGTACGCTCGTTCTTTCGCGGCTCGATCATCGGTGGGCTGATCTGGCTGTTCCTCGGACTGTGGCTGCTGAGCTGGTTGATTCACTGACGCACAACCTAAAGCTCGGGCTTTTCCTCTTTTATCGCATGCCACGTATAGTGCCGGGCCGCCCCGGAGGCCCGTAATGTCCAGCATGCTTGCCGCCTGGCGCCACACGCCCACCCACAGCAAGGTATGGGCGCTGGCGGCGCCGATGATCCTGTCCAACCTTTCCGTTCCGCTGGTCGCACTAGTGGACAGCAGCGTGATCGGCCATCTGCCGCACGCGCATCAGCTGGGTGCCGTGGCAGTTGGCGGCAGCCTGTATACGTTGCTGGTCTGGGTGATGGGCTTTCTACGCATGGGCACGACGGGCTTCGCCGCCCAGGCGGCCGGCCGCGAAGACGGCGGGGCCCTGCGCCAGATCCTGTTGCAGGGATTGCTGCTGGCACTCGGTTTTGCTCTGTTACTGGGCGCGATCGGCGTGCCGCTGAAGGGCGCGGCCTTGCAACTTATGCAACCCTCGGCCGAACTGGACGAACTCACCCGTGACTATTTCCACACGCGCCTGTTCGGCCTGCCAGCGGCATTGGCCAGCTATGCGCTGATCGGCTGGTTCCTCGGCACGCAGAACGCCCGCGCTCCGCTGGCCATCCTGCTGACCACCAACCTGATCAACGTGGCGCTAGACCTGTGGTTCGTGCTCGGCCTCGACTGGGGCGTGGCCGGCGCCGCGCGCGCCTCGGTGATCGCCGAATGGAGCGGCGCTCTGCTCGGCCTGGCGCTCACCCGCAGTGCGCTGGCTCGCTACCCCGGTCGAGTCGATACCCGCGCATTGCGCCGCTGGCTGAGCTGGCGGCCGCTGATGTCGGTCAACCGCGATATTTTCCTGCGCTCACTAGCGCTGCAACTGGTGTTTTTCCTAGTGACGGTACAGGGCGCACGGCTGGGCGATGCAACAGTCGCCGCCAACGCTCTGCTGCTCAACGGCCTGTTGCTGACCGCGCACGCTCTCGACGGACTGGCACACGCCGTAGAAGCCCTGAGCGGCCATGCCATAGGCGCCCGTGACCGCAAGACACTGCAGCGCGTGATGGTCGTCGCGGGCGGCTGGTCGCTACTAGCCAGCGTTGTCTTTGGTCTGTTTTTCCTTTTTGCCGGCCACGTGTTCATCCAAATGCAAACCGACATCGCCGAGGTACGCCAGACTGCGCTGACCTACCTGCCCTATCTGGCAGCGCTCCCGCTGATTGCGGTGTGGAGTTATCTGCTCGATGGGCTGTTCATCGGCGCCACACGTGCGAGGGAAATGCGCAACAGCATGCTCCTGGCGGTAGGTCTGACGCTGCCGCTGGGCTGGCTACTGCAAGGGCTTGGCAATCACAGCTTGTGGCTGGCATTTCTGAGCTTCATGCTGATGCGCGGCGTCTGCCTGGGTGTGCTCGCTCAGCGCCTGCAGCGCCGCGGAGCCTGGTTTACCATGGGCGCGCCGAGCACCACACACTCCGAAGGACCCTGAACATGGCCTACGCCATCGCCGCCTATCTGCATTTTCTGGCGATATTCCTACTCTTTGCCCTGCTGCTGCTGGAGCACCAGCTGTTCCGGCAGCCGCTGACGCTGGAGCGCGCGCGCAGCCTGTTCCGCATCGACATCGCCTTCGGCATCACCGCGGCGGCGGTACTGGCCAGCGGAGCGGCCCGGGCCATCCTCTATGGCAAAGGCCTGGACTACTACCTAAAGAACAACCTGTTCCACGCCAAGATCGGCCTGTTCGTGATGGTCGCGGTACTTTCCATCTATCCCACCCTGACGTTCCTGCGCTGGCGCCCGGCCTTGTCCGCTGGCCAGGCACCGATCATCTCAGACAACAGCGCCAGGTGGGTCAAGCTGACCATCCGCTTGGAGCTGCTGCTACTCCTGCTGATCCCATTGCTGGCGGCACTGATGGCGCGCGGCTTTGGCGTCATGCCCGGCTGACGCCGGGCTCGCCACTCAAGGCGTCAGATAGGAAGACCGCGTTAGGCCCAGTCGCAACGCATCGATGTACTGGGTGCGTTCCTTAGCACTCAGCTTGGCGCTGGCGACCTTGTCGCGGTAGTAGGTCATCAGCTCCTCGGGCGACAGGTGCACGTAGCGCAGCATGTCCTCGATGGTGTCGTGGGTCTCGATGCCGGCATGGTAGTAGCTGCCGTCCTCACGCTGATAGACGTTCACCGAATCGGTATCACCGAACAGGTTGTGCATGTCGCCGAGAATTTCCTGGTAGGCGCCCACCAGGAACACGCCGAGGAAATACTCTTCGCCAGGCGCTACCTCATGCACCGGCATGCTGCTCTCGATGCTCTGCTCGTCGACGTAGTGCTTGATCTTGCCGTCCGAGTCGCAGGTCAGGTCCTGCAGCACGGCGCGCCGCACCGGCTCCTCGCTCAACCGATGCAGCGGCACAATCGGCAGAATCTGGTCGATCGCCCAGGTGTCCGGCAGGCTCTGGAACACCGAGAAGTTGCAGATGTACTTGTCCGCCAGCTTGTCGTTGAGCTCGTCGAGCACCGCGCGGTGCGAGCGCTGGCGCGCCTTGAGCTGGTTGTACAGGCGGCGGCAGATGGCAAAGTAACTCTGCTCGGCCAGGGCTTTCTGCGCCAGGGTCAACTTACCGGAGGCATACTGCGCACCGGACTCGCTCATGTAATGCGTGGCGCGCCAATAGGTTTCGGTAACCATTTCCGGGTCGGTCGGCCCGAGTAGATCGGCCAGCGACTGAACGACATCCGGCAGCTCGGCGTAATTGTCGATCTGAGGCACCTCGTCGTTATGCCGTTCGACGTCGGTGACCTGCATGACCAGCACCGCATGATGCGCGGTCATCGCCCGCCCGCTCTCGGAGAAGATGTTCGGGTGCGGCAGGCCCTGCGCCTCGCAGAATTCCTTGAGCATGCCGACCACGGTGCCGGCGTACTCGTCGATGTCATAGTTGATCGAGCTGGCGTTGCGCGAATGGGTGCCATCGTAGTCGACCCCCAGGCCGCCGCCGACATCGATGTAATCCACCGGCAGGTTCAACGCCCGTAGCTCGGCGTAGTAACGGATAGCCTCACGGAAGCCCTGACGGTAGTCCGCCAGGTTGGCGATCTGCGAGCCCATGTGGAAGTGCAGCAGGCGGATGCCCTGATCCATTTCTGCGGCGCGGAAGCGTTCGATCACCGAGAGCAACTGCGCTGCGGACAAGCCGAACTTGGAACGCTCGCCACCGGTATCGGCCCACTTCGACGAAGCGAGCGACGACAGGCGCACACGCAGACCGACCTGCGGCGTCAGCTTGAGCTCGTTGGCCTCCTCGATCACCAGGCCGACCTCGGACTCCTTCTCGATGACGATGAATACGTTATGCCCGAGTTTCTGGCCCATCAGTGCCAGACGGATGAACTCGCGATCCTTGTAGCCATTGCAGACGATGGTGCCGCCCTTTGGCGCAAGCGCCAGCACAGCCATCAGCTCCGGCTTGGAGCCCGCTTCCAGGCCGATGGAAACGTTCTGCGTTGCGATGATGCTCTCCACCACCGCTTCCTGCTGGTTGACCTTGATCGGATACAACGCGGTGTACTTGCCGGCGTACTCCATGCGCTCGATGTTGGCATCGAAGGCACCGGTCAGGCGCCGTACGCGGTCCTGCAGGATGCCGGGGAAACGCACCAGCAACGGCAGCGACAACCCCGCCTCGCGCAATTGCTCGATCAGGCCGTTGAACTCGATCGGCTCGCCGCTCGGCCCTTGCGGGCGCACTTCGACATTGCCTTGGTCGTTGATTGCGAAATACCCAGCGCCCCAGTGGCGGATACCGTAAATGCTGCGGCTATCGGCAGCGGTCCACTGGCTACCGTCGTCTTTACGTGTGCGTCGTACAGGCATCAAGGCCTCCCGGAAGAAATTGAGTGTTTCGCAGCGAGCAGAACCGCGCGGCGAAGGCTATGCGGCTTCGACAGCCGATATGCGGAAAATGGTGAAAATCGGTGGAGGCGTCACATCGGCGCTCAGCCACCGGACTTCTTGGCCTTGAAGCCACGTTTGTTCAGCTCGTCGATCAGCAGCTGAACGTGGTCGCCCTGAATCTCGATGACGCCGTCCTTCAACGCGCCACCCGTGCCGCAGCAGCGCTTCAGCGCGCTGGCCAGCTCCTTGAGCTCGATCTCGGCCAAGGGAACGCCACTGATGGTGGTCACCGTCTTGCCGCCCCGCCCCTTGCTCTCACGGCGCACCCGTGCAATGCCGTCGCCTTCGGGCAGAACGCTCTGTTTGCAGATGCAACTGCCCAGCGGTTGACTGCACTCGGGACAATGCCGACCAGCATCGGTGGAATAGACCAGCCCGCTCAGGCCGGCTAGAGAAGTGGTTTTTTTCGCCACGCATACCTCACTCGCCAATCTGGCTCTGCCTGGCAGAGCCGAAGTGCCGGCTAATTTACCAGCAATGCGAGTCAGTAGCAGAACAGAGTCCGGGCGACGGATATGAAACCCGGACTGCTCACGTAACCGGGAGCCCAGCGAAGAGTCGCTCAGCCCTTCTGATCGATACGACCGGTCGGTGCATAGGGCGAGGGATCCACGATCGGCGCCTGCCCAAGCATCAGATCGACCAGCAGCTGGCAGGACGCCGGCGCCAGCACCAGCCCGTTGCGGAAGTGTCCGCAGTTCAGCCACAGCCCTTCGAAACCGCTCACCGGCCCTATATAAGGCACACCGTCCGGCGAACCGGGACGCAGACCGGCCCAGTGCTTGACCACTTGCGCGTCGGCCAGCGCGGGCAGCAATTCGATTGCGGTCGCTCTCAGGCTTTCCAGCGCGTCTTCCGTCGGCGTCTTGTCGAAGCCGACATCTTCCAGCGTGCTGCCGACCAGGATGTGGCCATCGCGCCGCGGAATCGCATAACGCCGCTTGGCCAGAACCATGCTCGGCAAGAAGTCCTCCGCGCACTTGAAGAGGATCATCTGCCCCTTCATCGGCTTGACCGGAATCTGCAGTCCCAGAGTCGCCAGCAACTGGGCGCTCCAGGCACCGGCCGCGACGACCACGTGATCAGCCCGCATATCGCCCTGCGCCGTCTGCACGCCTACGATGCGCGCGCCATCGCGCAGGAAACCTTCCACCGGGCACTGCTCGATTACATTCACATTCGGTAGCTGCCGCAGCGCTTCACGCAAAGCGCGCAGCAGGCGGGGATTGCGAATGTTGGCGACCCCCTCCATGTAGACGGCACGCCCATAACCGTCACCCAATGAAGGCACGGCCTGGTGCACCGTTTCCATCGACACTGAAGTGAGTGGCCGCCCATAACGCTCAGCCCAACTCAATGCCTCGGCCTCATCGTGCAAATCCAGCCAGTAAAGACCGGTGACATGCACCTCCGGATCCACGCCAGTCTCGGCCAGCAGCCGTTCGCCCAATTGCGGATAAAAGTCCTGCGACCAATGCGCCAGCGCGGTGACCGCCGGGCTGTAGCGCCACGGATACAGCGGAGAAACAATCCCGCCCCCGGCCCACGAGGCTTCACGGCCGACAGCACCTGACTCCAGCAACGACACGACCTTGCCTGCCTCCGCCAGCCGATAGGCCGACAACAGACCAATCACTCCCCCGCCGACAACGATCACTTCTTGATTCACACGCCTCTCCAACCATCTGGTTCACATTTCGGCCCATCTTCACTTGGACCGACGAGCAGGCTGCTTTAAAAGAGCGTCTGTTGTATCTCGCGAACGCCGATACACAAACAGCAGCCAGGACGGCTAAGCATCATACGTGCAAAGGAACCGCACTATGGCGAACCGAAATCAAGGCTTTACGCTTATAGAGCTGATCGTCACATCGTCAATTCTCGCCATTATTTTTTCCATCGCTGTGCCGGCGATGGCCGACCTTATTGCTCGCAGCAGACAACAGGCCCTACTCAATCAAGTGCAGGATGCAATCCAGAAGGCTCGCGCCAAAGCAGTACTTGACCGGCAGATGGTTGTTGTCTGTGGCACCAGTGATAAGACCAACTGCAGCAGTGACTGGCGCAACGGGTGGTTGACCCGAGCTGAACCGACAGGACGGATACTCGCTGTTACTCAGTTGCCCGCCGCCGGCGAACTCCGCTGGATTGGCTTCGGCGATCAGCGAATACGGTTCTACGAAAACGGAACCAGCCCATGGAGCAATGGCCGCTTCTACCAGTGCTACAAACAGCGCATCGCCTGGCAATTGATTCTTAGCCGCCAGGGGCGGCTGAGACAGGGCACCGCAGCAGACAACGCGAGTAAGGTCTCGCTGTGCACGCCCTAACAAACAACGGCAAGACGTCAAAGCATGGCCCCGATCACGCCGAAGCCCTCTCGCAAGCCTGATAATCGCGCCGACAGCCGGTCATCTCGACAAACGCACCGGCCATCCCGGCATAACGGACAAATCACCCAAGCCGAATCATTATCCGCTCAAGAATACAAACGGAGCGCAACATGTCACGCCGCAGAGACATGCATGGATTCACACTCATCGAGCTAATGATCGTACTTGCTCTTCTGGCCATCGCAGTCGGTATTGCAATACCAAATCTCTCCCGTTTGGTCGCAAACAATCAGATCGAAGCACAAGCGCAGACGCTAAACAGCCTGCTTCAGTTCGCTCGCTCACAGGCCGTGGTACGTCGCACCTCTATTAGCCTGAGCAACATTGCCAATGACTGGATTGTGGCCAACGCGGTGGACGACACGGTGCTGCGCCAGGAGGCTTTCAATCCAGATCACGCCAGTATTGCCAGTAGCCTGCCATCACCTGTCGCTCTCACCTTCAACGCGAACGGCTCAGCCGAAGCTGCACGCTTCGTTGTGTGCCGTGACGACAACCCGGCCTTCGCCCACTTGATTACCGTACAACCCAGCGGCAATACCCGCCTGATACGTCGAGGCAAGGATGAAAACGGTAATGACCTGCAGGACTGTGAACCATGAACAAGCGCCTCAACAACCGCGGGTTCAGCCTGATCGAAGTACTGGTCACGTTGGTGCTTCTAACCATCGGCATGCTCGCCCTCGTGGCAATGCAAAGCCGAGGCATTCAATTCACTGCGGATTCGGTAGCCCGCAACAACGCCATCATGCTTGCCACCGAACTGCTGGAAACAATGCGCGCCAATCCAAGCGGGCGTGATGACTACCTGATCGAAAAACTCCAAACCGACGGAGAGTGCTCAGGAGAAGCAGTGCAAGTATCCGACGTTGCCGAACAGCTTGCGTGCTGGAGCGAAAAGGCGCGCTTGCTGATGCCTGGCGCCAATGGCGACGGAACTGAGCCGATAGCCGTACGCAACAACTTCTATGCATGCCGATCAGTGCAAGCCGGAGCCTGCGAAGCTGACGACGGCTCGACCATCGAGGTCCAGATCGCCTGGCGCTCCAATGGAGAGCGTTGCGGCAATGGCAACGACCCCTTCATCTGCACCCTGCGTCTGCGCGGAGAACTCTGACCATGCACAAGCAACATGGCCTTTCGATCATTGAGCTGATGGTTGCCTTGCTTATAAGTAGCTTCCTCATTATCGGTATTACGCAGGTTTACCTCGACAATCGCGAGAACACGCTGTTTCAGCAAAGTCAGGGACAAAATATCGACAACGCTCGCTTCTCCATCCTGCTACTGGAGCAGACGCTGGCCAAGGCAGGCTATCGTCGCGCACCTGATGAAGCCATGGAGACAGCCTTCCCCAGCGACAGTATCGGCGCGTGCGGACAGATGAGCGCCGGACAGGTGGTAAAGCGGCTGAGCGCCACATCGTTCTGCATCCGCTATCAACCAGCTTTCCCGGATGCTCGTGATTGTGCTGGCGACAATATCGACAATATTCCTGCCCCTTATGTTTCCTCCGCGCCGGTGACGGAAATATTCGACCTCGCCGACGGGAATCTCACCTGCAACGGTCAGCCCATTGCCAGCGACATCGAAGAGCTGAGCTTCGTTTATGGCGTGAACACCAACGAAGAGAAGCGCATCAGCAAATACGACCCCGAGCCGGGCGCTGACGACATTATTCGCGCCGTGCAGTTTTCCATTTTGACGGCAAGTCCAACCGAAGTTGCCAAGACCCCCGGGAGTGCAGCTTACAAATTCTGGTTCGGTGACGATCCCGAGGACAAACGTCTCTACACCATGCTTTCCAGCAGCACCAGCATGAGGAACCTGATGCCATGAGCCGCCAAAACTACCGACTCAATCAACACCAACAACGCGGCGTCAGCCTGCTGGTAGCGCTGATATTTCTACTGATCATCACGGTTCTGGCCATCGCCAACATGCGCGAGGTCAGCCTTGAATCACGCATCACCGGCAACCTGATTGAGCAAAAGCAGCTGCTCAACGTGGCCGAGGCCAGTGTCAGGGACGGGGAACGTCGCACCCTTTTGCATGGCCCCCATGAGCCAACAAAGGATTGCCAGGGCATCGACCCAGGGAAGCTATGCCTGCTGCATCGAGAAGCCAAGTACGCAATTAATACGGATAACACTCAAGTTTATTCACCCGACGATGACACCGAGCTTCCTGGTAACGCTACTTGGTATGCGCAAACAGCTCCTGGCGGTGAACCGCTAGGCCAATCGGAAAACCCCGAATACGGAAACATGCTTCTAGCTATTGGCGTATTCCGCTATGAGGTAAACGGCATGGCCAGTAACAACGGGTTGAACAGCGCCGTGCGCTCGACCGTTGCCCTGAACTCCAAGGGTCGGATCGAGAACGACTAAAGCTGCCTAGGCATACAGCGAGAACATATTATGAACTTCTACCCCCCACAAAGAGCTTTTCTGAGCACAGTAGGTTTCTTCCTATACTTTTCTGCAATGCTTTCCGCCAGCGCACAAGCCCTGAACGTCAGCCAGCTGCCACTAATGCTCAACGAAACCGTCGCACCGAACTTGATACTCACTCTGGATGACTCAAGCAGTATGGATCGCGCTTATGTTCCTGACAGTATTCCTGGCGGAACGGCCACCAGGCGATACAAATCCGCCCATTACAACCCCATGTATTACAACCCGGCCATAACATATAAAACTCCCCCTCGCATGAATGCAGATGGCTCTACCGCCACACCTTTTGATACGGAATTTAACAAGGCGTGGCTCAATGGTTTTAATACTGCCCGAGGCTCTCTGGATCTTAGTAACTCTTATCGCCCCGCCGCAACCTACATGGTCACGAGCACAAGCCAATCAAACGCAAACAACCCTACGCCCGAGTTTTACCTAGACTACACTCACACAGTCACTCTGACGGCGGGAGCAACCTCAAGCCTTATAAACCACAACAGCATTTCCTTTCGTATAACCCGGAACAGCAACAGCTCCAGTACCGCCTGCAGCGTCACAGTCGAAAAACCGGCCAACTATCCGACAATCAGCTGCGTTCGCTCCAACAACAATTACCGTTTAACAATTGCAGATCGCAGAGCATCAAATGTCCCGGCTTATTACTACATATATGATGACAGTCTAGCCAATTGCACAACAACTGTTAGCGCACGCAGAGATGACGACAACTGCTACCGTAAAGTAGATGTCAGCAGCACCTCAGGAGTCCTACGTAAGGATGCGCCAAGTGCTGGAACTGACGAGCGCAAAAATTTTGCAATCTGGTATTCATTCTATCGCACCCGAGGCCTAGCCACTATTAGTGCAGCCAGTATTGCCTTCGCCGAATTACCAGCCAACACCCGACTCACCTGGCAAGGTCTAACTACTTGCACCACCTTGGACAGCACCTCTTGCAATGGTAAGGATAACCGCTTCCGTGAGTACAACCCCGCACAACGCGGTCGACTTTTTGACTGGATGCAAAGTATGACCTTCCCCAGCACTACTCCACTGCGTCAAGCATTGGATCGTGCTGGCAAGTTCCTTCAAAGTGAAAAGGCGTGGCAAAAATTCCCCAATGCTACTGGGAATACTACAGCCAATACCTACTCCTGCCGTCCTAGCTATCACATTCTAATGACTGACGGCATGTGGAATGGTAACAACGGATCTCCAACAGGCACGCTGCGCTCAGACCACAGCTCTTTCACCGTGGCCGGAATGAACTACGACGGAACACGCGCCCCTTACGCCGATAAAACTGAAGAAACCCTGGCCGACCTCGCTATGCACTACTGGGCGACCGACCTCAATACCAACCTCGAGAATAAACTGCGACCCTACATTCCATTCCGAAATGAGAGCGACGCTGCTTCACAATTTTGGGATCCGCGCAACAACCCCGCTACCTGGCAGCACATGGTCAACTTCACAATGGGCCTCGGCCTGACCGCATCGCTAAACCAAGCCGGCCTGGAGTGGGATCCTGAAAAAGGCACTTTCGGGGGTTCCGGCTACACCAATCTTGCCAAGGGAGCAGATTGGCCCCCTGCATCAGGCTCTGGCTCTACCAGCAGCCCGAATAACGTCTACGATCTTTGGCACGCCGCCATTAACTCCCGGGGCGAGTTCTTCAGTGTCGATACCCCAGAAGCGATGGTTCAAGCCTTCACCGACATCCTCAGCCGTATCAATGATCGAACAACGACTGCCGCGCGGCCGGCGGTATCGGCCTCCTTCGTCTCCGACAACGACGGCAACAATCTGCAAAGCAACGTCTACGCCACCCAGTTTTCCAGTGAGGACTGGAGCGGCCAACTGAGCAAGACGCTCATCAGCGCCAATGGTCAAACGACGGAGCAGTGGAATATACAAGCGGCCAACCAGAGCCTCGCCCCCCTTGCACGCAGAGTTATGATGGCTTCACCGAGCAATCTCAGCAATGGCCTTAAGGGCTTTACCTGGAGCAATCTCGGCACCCTGCAAAGCCTGCTCAACATCGACCCGGACAGCCTGGTTGGAGCCCAGGACAACCGCGGTGAGCAGCGCGTCGCCTATATTCGCGGCGAGCGCAGCAGCGAGGGCGATGCCACTCCGGCATTCCGCAAGCGCAACAGCCGCACCGTAATGGGCGATATTGTCAACTCCAGCCCGGCGCTGGTCGGCACACCTGGCTATCTGGCTTACCTGGCCGATGCCATCGAGAATCCGCTGGGCAAACGTCCGGGCTATAAGGGTTATGCGGCATTCCGCGAGACCTATCAGAAACGCTCCGCAAGCAACCCCGACGGTCGCACCGAGATGATTTACGTCGGCGGCAACGATGGCATGCTGCACGGCTTCGATGCGGCTACAGGTCGCGAGGAGTTCGCCTTTATCCCTACCGAGGTGATCAAGAACCTTTATCGCCTGACGGGACAGAACTACAGCGGCACTGGGCACCGCTACTTTGTCGATGGAAGCCCCATTGTTCGCGACGTCTACTTCGGCGACGACGAGGGCTGGCGCACCGTACTGATTGGCACCCTGCGTGCTGGTGGCCGCGCGCTCTTTGCTCTGGATGTTACTGACCCAACTCAAATCAAGTTGCTCTGGGAATTCGGCACCACACAGGATTCGGATCTCGGCTTTACCTTCGCCCAGCCCGAAATCGTACGCCTTCATACCGGTCAATGGGCTGTACTGCAGGGCAATGGCTATGACAGCGCCGAGGACAAAGCCGCACTGCTGATCATCGATATCAAGAGTGGCGACCTGATCAGGAAGATCCCCGTTCCCGATACGGTGGAAAATAACGTCAGGCTACCTAATGGACTGTCCAGCGTGCGCGGTGCCGACAATAATGGCGACGGCCTAGTGGACTACGCTTACGCAGGTGATTTGCAGGGTAATCTGTGGCGTTTTGACTTGGTCAAGGCGTCCAGCAGCCCAGACACTCCGGCAGTGGGCGATCCGTTCGCTAGAACCAATACCGAAGTCTCCAGCACCACCAAAGACGACTTCAAATTGGCATATGGCAACCGGCCCCTGTTCGTCGCTAGGGACAAGGCTGGCAGCCGCCAGGCCATCACTATCCAGCCTTCGCTCGTGCGTCACCCGTCCAGTTACGGCTACCTGGTGCTGATGGGTACAGGTAAGTACTTCGAAGCCAGCGATGCCAACGTAGACACCAGCCGCGCCATGACGCTGTACGGAATCTGGGATCGCAACACCAAACGTCAGAGCACCACCGCGAGCACACCAGTCGCAGGGACTCGCGCCGGTCGTCTGGTCGAGCAAAGCTTCACCGAGCAACAGAACAATATCGTTATCGGTGACGAACAACAGAGCGCTACACGTGACATTCGTCTGTTAAGCCAAGAGGTACCACAGTGGTTCCGAGCACCGACTATTGATGAGTCCTCGCTCAAGATCCCGACCTCCGATGCACTGGTAACACAGTGGGGCTGGGCGCTGGACATGGCGGTCAAAAACACTAACGGAACCCCGCGACTGGAGGGAGAGATGATCATCAACAACATGACGGCCAGCGGCTCCATTCTGTTCCTCAGCAGCCTGACGCCCAATCAGGATCCCTGCCAGGCAGGCGCCGATACCTGGCTGTATGCTGTGGATGCATTCAGCGGTGGCCGTACCCGCTTCAACGTGCTGGATCTGAACGCAGATCGTCTTGTCAACTCGACTGACGCGTACAATGCCAATGTCGTATCCGGCATGCGTTTCCCTGCTCTGGGCGGCTTCACCCTGGCACCCGGCAACAAGGTTTTCGGCAGTGACGGCGCAGCGGACCCTGCGACTGTTGGCGATGACCCCAACAGCAGCGGTCGCCAGAGCTGGCATATCGTCCCGGAGAAATATCAATGAGCAAGTTTAAACAGCGCGGGTTCACCCTGATCGAGTTGATGATCGTGGTGGCAATCCTGGGCATCTTGGCAGCCATCGCATACCCGAACTACACGGAATATCTGAATCGCAGCAAGCGCGCCGAAGGCATGGCGCTGCTGCAGGAAATGGCTGCGCGGCAGGAGCGTTTCTATGCGCAGAACAATCGTTATGTAACGAAAGCCGCCGATATTGCAAAGCTAGGGATGCGCGGCAGCAGCGGCAATACAGTTCGATCAGACACGGGCAAGTACGAACTGAAAGTCACTGTCGAGGATGACGGAAATGATCCGCCCCGCCCGATAGATGGCGGTTACACTCTTAAAGCGGAGCAGAATTTTGGCGACGCTGCCTGTGGCAATCTCACGCTAAATGCGCTCGGCGTCAAAGGCCGTACCGGCAGCGGAAAAACTGTGGAACAGTGCTGGAAATAACTGATAAATGAAGCGAAGAAGCCCGGCAGCAATGCCGAGCTTCTTCGCTTGATGGCAGAAAAGTCAGCCATACGATCAACGCATATGCAACCGTGGCTGCTGAGTCGGGCAGCTATACCTGCCTTACCCGCAACTCCTTCGGCATGGAGAACGTGACGTTCTCCGGTCGCCCTTCCAGCTCGTCCATGCCTGTGGCACCCCACTCTCGGAGCTGCTCGATCACCCCACGCACCAACACTTCGGGCGCTGAAGCGCCCGCGGTGATGCCGATGCGCTCGATGTTCTCGAACCATTCACGCTTGAGGTCTTCGGCGCCGTCTATGAGATAGGCCGGTGTGCTCATGCGCTCCGCCAACTCGCGCAGGCGGTTAGAGTTGGAGCTATTGGGGCTGCCCACCACAAGCACCACGTCGCATTCGTCAGCGAGCTGCTTCACCGCATCCTGGCGGTTCTGAGTGGCGTAGCAGATGTCGTCCTTGCGTGGACCGCCGATGCTCGGGTACTTGCTGCGCAGCGCGTCGATGACGCGACTGGTGTCATCCATGGACAACGTGGTCTGGGTGACGAATGCCAGGGTCTCGGGATTTCGCACCTGCAGCTGAGCGACATCCTCTTCATCCTCGACCAGGTAGATCGTGCCGCCATTGCGCGCGTCGTACTGCCCCATGGTCCCTTCGACTTCCGGGTGGCCCTGGTGGCCGATGAGGATGCACTCGCGCCCTTCACGACTGTACTTGGCCACTTCCAGATGCACCTTGGTTACCAGCGGACAGGTGGCGTCGAACACCTTCAGGCCGCGTTTCTCGGCTTCCTGTCGAACGGCCTGCGAAACGCCATGGGCGCTGAAGATGACGATGACGTTGTCCGGCACCTGATCCAGCTCCTCGACGAAGACCGCACCGCGGGCACGCAGGTCTTCCACGACGAACTTGTTGTGCACGACCTCATGTCGCACATAGATCGGAGGACCGAAGACTTCCAAGGCGCGGTTGACGATTTCGATGGCGCGATCTACACCCGCGCAGAAGCCGCGAGGGTTAGCGAGTTTGATTTGCATGATGGGTCTCGGCACGCGAAGGCTTGATGACGGGAGAGTGTAACGCGATACGTGCAGGCATTCTTGGATGCCCTTTCGCCAGCCGGCGGAAGCGAATGCTCCGCCAGCTGCCAGCCGGTTACGCCGGTTACGCCGGTTACGCCGGTTACGCCGGTTTGACGTCGATGATCTCGACTTCGAAAGTCAGGGTCTTGCCAGCCAGGGGATGATTGAAGTCGACGGTGACCTGATTATCATCGAAGGCTTTCACCACCCCCGGCAGCTCGGTGCGGGCCGCATCCTGAAAGCTCACCATCAAGCCTTCGGAGAGCTCCATCCCGGCGAACTGGCTGCGCGGCATGACCTGCACGTTCTGCGGATTGACCTGACCGAAGCCCTGCTCCGGCGCGATCTGCAGGGTGCGCTTGTCACCGGCCTTCAGCCCGTAGAGCTGCTGCTCGAAACCTGGCAGCAGGTTGCCGTCGCCAACCTTGAAAGTGGCCGGCTTCTTGTCGAACGTGCTGTCGACCAGCTCACCCGTTTCCAGGCCGAGCGCGAAATGCAGGGTGACTTCCTTGTCCGGCCCAATGCGCTGTTCAGTCATGTGCGGCTTCTCCGGTCTTGTTGCCCTTGAACATATCCAGCGCCAGCATCACGGCGCCGACGGTGATGGCGCTATCGGCGATATTGAATGCAGGGAAATACCAGCGATTCTGCCAATGCACCAGGATGAAATCGACCACATGGCCCAGCACCACGCGGTCGTAGAGATTGCCAATCGCACCGCCCAGAACCAGCGCCAGCGCGACGGCCAGCCAGGTTTCGTTCGGTTTTAGGCGCTTAAGCCAGACCACCAGAACAGCGCTGACGCCAATCGCGATCACGGCAAACAACCAGCGCTGCCAGCCACCGTGATCAGCGAGGAAGCTGAACGCCGCACCAGTGTTATAGGCGAGTGTCCAGGCGAAATAGCCCGGGATCACGTCGACTTTCTGGTACAGGCTGAAATTGGCTTCGAAGTAGTGTTTGGTCGCCTGATCGAGGACGATCACCAGCACACTCAGCCACAGCCAGGCGAGCCGCCCGAAACGCGCACTCATACCGCAGCCTCCGCTAGCACACCGCGCGACAAGGTGGTCGTGGTCTTTTCCCCACCGAAACGGAAGGCCACGTCGTAATGGTGGGCTGAAGCCCACCCTACGGCAGTAAGCACAGAGTCACGCATAGTGGCGAACCTCACCGGCACCTTCGATGTTCTCGATGCAGCGCCCGCAGATTTCCGGATGCTCGGCATGAGCACCAACATCCGGGAGGTGATGCCAGCAACGCCCGCACTTGCTGTGTTCGGTCTTCTTGACCACCAGCTTGAGGCCGACCAATTCGCTCTCCACGGCTTCGGCTGGCGCCTGGGCCAGCGGTGCGATATCGACGGCAGAGGTGATCAGTACGAAGCGCAGCTCGTTGCCGAGCTTGGCCAACTCTGCAACCAGGGCATCTTCGGCATACAGCGTGACTTCCGCCTGCAGGTTGCCGCCAATGGTCTTGGCCGCACGCTGGTTTTCCAGCTCCTTGTTCACCGCGGTCTTGACTGCCATGACCTTGTCCCAGAAGGCGCGATCAAGCTCGGTGCCTTGCGGCAGTTCGGTCAGGCCGGTGTACCAGGTGTTGAGCATCACCGACTCGTTACGCTCACCCGGCAGGTACTGCCAGATTTCCTCGGCGGTGAACGCCAGGATCGGCGCGATCCAGCGCACCAGCGCCTCGGCGATGTGATACAGCGCCGTCTGGCAGGAGCGACGCGGCAGGCTGTTCGCACCAGTGGTGTATTGGCGGTCCTTGATGATGTCCAGATAGAAGCCGCCCAACTCCTGCACGCAGAAGTTGTGCACCTTCTGGTAGACGTTCCAGAAGCGATAGGTGGTGTAGGCCTCCTCGATCTCCTGCTGCAGCAGCAGTGCGCGGTCGATGGCCCAGCGGTCCAGGGCGATCAGCTGATCATTCGGCACCATGTGCTGCGCGGGATCGAAGCCGTCGAGATTCGAGAGCAGGAAGCGTGCGGTGTTGCGGATACGACGGTAGGCATCGGCGCTGCGCTGCAGGATCTGCTTGGATACCGCCATCTCGCCGGAATAGTCGGTGGCCGAGACCCACAGACGCAGGATGTCGGCGCCCATGCTGTCGGTAATTTCCTGCGGCGCGATGACGTTGCCGAGGGACTTGGACATCTTGCGGCCGTTCTCGTCCACGGTGAAGCCGTGGGTCAGCAGGCCCTTGTACGGTGCATGACCGTCGATGGCCGCGCCGGTCAGCAGCGATGAATGGAACCAGCCGCGATGCTGGTCGGAGCCTTCCAGATAGAGATCGGCACGCGGGCCGCTTTCGTGACCCATGGGGTGCGAGCCGCGCATCACATGCCAGTGGGTAGTGCCGGAATCGAACCAGACATCGAGGGTGTCGGTGATCTTCTCGTACTGCGCCGCTTCGTCGCCGAGCAACTCGGCTGCGTCGAGCTTCGACCAGGCCTCGATACCGCCCTGCTCCACACGCTGCGCCACGGCTTCCATCAGCTCGACGGTACGCGGGTGCAGCTCGCCGCTTTCCTTGTGCAGAAAGAACGGAATCGGCACACCCCAGGTGCGCTGACGCGAGATACACCAGTCCGGACGCCCGGCGATCATGCCGTGCAGGCGCGCCTGCCCCCAGCCCGGGACGAATTCGGTCTGCTCGATGGCCTCCAGCGCACGGCGACGCAGCGAACTGCCGTCGTGGGCGACCTTGTCCATGCCGACGAACCACTGCGCCGTGGCGCGGTAGATCAGCGGCGTCTTGTGCCGCCAGCAGTGCATGTAGCTGTGCTGGATCGACTCGTGCTTGAGCAGCGCGCCAACCTCGGCGAGCTTCTCGACGATCGCCGGGTTGGCCTTCCAGATGAACTGGCCGCCAAAGAACGGCAGATCCGAGACATAGACGCCGTTGCTCTGCACCGGGCCGAGAATGTCGTCATTCTCCATCCCGTAGTGCTTGCAGGAGCGGAAGTCGTCCTCGCCGTATGCGGGCGCCGAATGAACGATACCGGTACCGGCACCGGTTTCCACGTAGTCGGCCAGATAGACCGGAGCGAAGCGCTCGTAGAACGGATGACGGAAGCGGATCAGCTCCAGCGCCTTGCCCTCGCAACGGGCGATGATTTCACCGGCCAGGCCGTAGCGCTGCAGACAAGACTCGACGAGTTCTTCGGCCAGCACCAGCAAGCGCTCGCCGGTGTCCACCAGCGCATAGATGAACTCGGGATGCACGTTCAGCGCCTGGTTGGCCGGAATAGTCCAGGGCGTGGTGGTCCAGATGACGATGCTGGCGCGTTTGGCCAGACTGGCCAGGCCGAACGCGGCGGCCAGCTTGTCGGCGTCCTCGACATCGAAGGCGACGTCGATGGCATCGGATTTCTTGTCCTGATACTCCACCTCGGCCTCTGCCAGCGCCGAACCGCAGTCGAAGCACCAGTTCACCGGCTTCAGGCCCTTGAAGACGAAGCCGCCTTCGACCAGCTTGGCCAAGGCGCGGATCTCGCCGGCTTCGTTGGCGAAGTCCATGGTCTTGTACGGGTTGTCCCAGTCACCCAGCACGCCGAGACGGATAAAGTCGGCCTTCTGCCCTTCGATCTGTTCGGCGGCATAGGCACGGCAGCGCTCGCGGGTCAGATCGGCCGGCTGGTTCTTGCCGAAGGTGGTCTCGACCTTGTGCTCGATCGGCAGACCGTGGCAATCCCAACCCGGCACATAAGGCGCGTCGAAGCCGGCCAGGGTGCGCGAGCGGACGATCATGTCCTTGATCACCTTGTTCACCGCGTGACCAATGTGAATATTGCCGTTGGCATACGGCGGGCCATCGTGCAGGACGAACTTCGGGCGACCTTCGCCGATCTGCCGCAGCTTCCGGTACAGGTCAATGCTGTTCCAGCGCTGCAGAATCTCCGGCTCGCGCTGTGGCAGACCGGCCTTCATCGGAAATGCCGTGGACGGCAGATTGAGGGTCGCTTTGTAATCGGTCATTTCAGTCCTGACTCGTCATAAGGGGTGAAGCCCGCCAGTAATCACGGGCAGCGGCGATGTCGGCATCAATCGCCGTCTTGAGCGCCTCCAGCGAGGCAAAGCGCTGCTCGTCGCGCAGCTTGCGATGAAAGGTCACCTGCACCAGACGGCCGTACAGGTCGCCCTGATAATCGAGCAGATGCACTTCCAGATGTGGTTTACCGTCACTCTCGACCGTGGGCCGCATGCCGATGTTGGCGACACCGGCAAGCGATTTTCCATCCAATTCGAGACTGACCAGGAACACGCCACTTAGCGGCGTATTGCGACGCTTGAGCTGCACATTGGCAGTCGGTGCGCCGAGCTGGCGACCTAGCTTTTGCCCATGCATGACCCGACCGGTGATACCGAACGGCCTGCCGAGCAGCGCCTCGGCGCAGGCCAGATCACCCTCTGCCAGCACCTGGCGCAGCCGCGTACTGCTGACCCGCTCGCCATCCACCTCAATGGTGGTCGCGGCCTCAACCGAGAAGCCTTCGGCCGCGCCGGCCTTGAGCAGGAAATCGAAATCGCCGGCGCGGTCGCAACCGAAACGGAAATCGTCACCCACCTCCAGGTGCTGCACTCCCAGCCCTTCCACCAGCGTGGCATGGACGAACTCGGCGGCACTCAGCTCACGCAGGCGGCGATTGAACGCCAGACACAGCACCAGATCGACCCCCTGCTCGCTCAGGAGCTGCAGCTTTTCACGCAACCGGGTGAGCCGTGCCGGCGCCTTGTCCGGCGAAAAGAACTCACGCGGTTGCGGCTCGAAGATCACCACACAACTGGGCAGCCCCAATTCGGCCGCACGCTCGCGCAGCCGCGCCAGGATGGCCTGATGCCCCCGGTGCACGCCGTCGAAATTGCCGATGGTGGCGACGCAACCCCGATGCCGGGGTCGCAGATTGTGAAGGCCTCGAACCAGCTGCATACCGCACTTCTTGCTTGAAAAGTGGCCGATTATACGCATGTGCCGAGCATCCCGGACAGGTTTGCGCCGCCCGTGAATCGTCGATCAATGCCGCAAATGCCGCGGCCGCAGTCCCGTCAGCAGCAGCCCACCGGCAAATGCCGCCAACCCTGCGCAAACGAGAATCCCCAACCGCAGCGCTCGCTGCTGCCAACCCCAGGCAAACCACTCTTGTGCCGGCACATTGAGCCACCAGACCACCGCCACCATTGCCGCGCAGGCAGCCGCCAGGCGCAATCCGAACGGCCACCAGCCAGGCGCCGGGCGATAGACCCCGACCTTGTACAAGCCCCAGAACAACAGCACCGCGTTGAGCATCGAGGATAACGATGTAGCCAATGCTAATCCCACGTGCTGCAACGGCCAGATCAGAATCAGGTTCATCACCATATTTGCGACCATGCAAATGACCGCGACGCGCACCGGAGTCTTGAGGTCCTGACGCGCGAAGAAGCCCGGCGCCAGCACCTTGATCAGCATGAACGCCAGCACGCCCAGCGAGTAAGCCTGCAGGGCCCGTGCCGACTGAACCACTGCTTCCTCACTCATGGCGCCGTAGTAAAACAGGCTGGCAATCATAGGCTCGGCGAGGATACCCAGCGCCAGCGCAGCAGGAACACCGACCAGCAGCACCATGCGCAACGCCCAATCAACCGTCGCCGAGAACGCCTTCGGGTCTTCGCCGGCGTGCTGACGCGACAGGCTCGGCAGGATCACCGTACCAATCGCGATACCGAACGCCCCCAACGGCAACTCGGACAGGCGGTCGGCGTAGTACAACCAGGAGACGCTGCCGGTTTGCAGGAAGGACGCGAGCACCGTATCGAGCAGCAGATTGATCTGACTGACAGAAACCCCAAACAACGCCGGCACCATGAGCAGCATGATACGACGCACCCCCTCATCACCCCGTTTGACCCTTGGCCGGGGCAACAGGCCGAGCTTGGCAACGTACGGTAGCTGGAAGGCCAACTGGGCGAAGCCCGCGATGAACACCCCCCAGGCCAGCGCCATGATTGGCTGATCGAAATAGGGCGTAAGAAACACCGCCGACGCGATCATGCAGACATTGAGCAGCACTGGCGTGAAGCCGGGCACCGCAAAATGCCCATAGCTGTTGAGCACGCCGGAGGTGAATGCCGTCAGCGAGATCAACATCAGGTAGGGGAAGGTGATGCGCAGCAACTCGCCGGCAAGCTGCATCTTCGCCGGATCGTCGTGAAAGCCTGGCGCGAAGACCATCACCACATAGGGCGCGAACAGCACGCCGAGCGCAGTCAGTCCAGCCAGAATAAGCCCGAGCATACCGGCGGTGCGATCCACCAACTGCTTGACGTCGGCCAGCGTGCGCTTGGTGCGATATTCCGACAGCACCGGCACGAAGGCCTGGGCAAAAGCCCCCTCGGCAAACAGCCGGCGTAAGAAGTTGGGAATCTTGAACGCAATGAAGAAGGCGTCAGCGGCAGCTCCAGAACCAAAGTAGCTGGCGACGACCATATCGCGTACCATACCCAGCACGCGCGACAGCAGGGTCATGACACTGACCACAGCGCTGGAACGCAACAATCCGCCCTTGCCGGTTTTTTCGGACATTTGTCTTCCTAGAATTGCAGCGAGATTGATCGACCGAGCGCCTGGCGCCGGCCGGATCGATGGCCAGTTACGACACGAAAAGAGGCGGCGAGTTTAGCCGCACCCCTTCTGTCCGACCAGCTTCTCAAGCCATTCGACCAGGCTTGACAAGCGACCTTCGCGCCGGCATGATTCGCGGCCTTATTTGCTTTGCAATCCCCCAAGTTTTCGAGGAGTTCGACGGTGGCCAACAGCCCTTCCGCCAAAAAACGCGCAATTCAGGCTGAGAAGCGTCGCAGCCACAATGCCAGCTTGCGCTCCATGGTTCGTACCTACATCAAGAATGTGGTCAAGGCCATTGACGCCAAAGACCTGGACAAGGCTCGCACAGCCTACACTGCTGCTGTGCCGGTCATTGACCGCATGGCTGACAAAGGCATCATCCACAAGAACAAAGCCGCTCGTCACAAGAGCCGCCTGAACGGCCACATCAAGGCCCTCGGCGAAGCTGCTGCAGCCTAACTGCAGGTTCTTGAAAAAAACCGGCCTAGCGCCGGTTTTTTTATGCCCCGCTTTTACCCGTCACCACGATGACGGGAAAGACTCAGGTTATGGCGCTATTGGCCAGGGCAGAATCGGAATGGCCGTAACCGCATTTTGCGGGCTACCTTCGATGACACGATCGCTGTAGACGAGATAGACAAGAGTATTGCGCGACTCATCGAAGAAGCGCACAACCTGCATCGTCTTGAAGACCAGCGAAGTGCGCTCCTTGAAGACCACATCACCATCCTTGAGCTTAGCGTTAATGCGAATAGGCCCAACCTGCCGACAGGCGATGGACGCCTCAGCCCGATCTTCTGCGAGACCCAAACCACCCTTTATGCCGCCGGTCTTTCCACGAGAGAGATAGCATGTCACGCCATCAACCAAGGGATCATCGAATGCCTCGACGACTATCCGATGATTCGGCCCAAGCCACTTGAATACGGTATCCACCTCGCCGATCCGCTCGGCAAGCGCGAACTGCGGAATCGTGAGCCCAAGGGCCAATGTCAGAACGGCAAGACGCATCATCACCTCAGACCAAAATCATGTTGTCGCGATGGATAAGCTCCGGCTCATCGACATAACCGAGCAGCTTCTCGATCTCGTCTGATGGCCGCCCGAGAATGCGCTGCGCCTCGGCCGCACTGTAGTTCACCAGACCGCGCGCAACCTCCAAACCTTGCGGCCCCACACAGACAACCATCTCACCACGACGGAATGCCCCCTGCACTGCGCGCACACCAACAGGTAGCAGACTGCGATTGCCCTGGCGCAAGGCATGCACCGCACCGTCATCCAGCGTCAGCGTTCCACGAGTCTGCAGGTGCCCAGCAAGCCACTGCTTGCGCGCCGCATGTCGACTGCACTCCGGCGCCAGCAGCGTCCCCAGACGCTCACCCACCTTGAGGCGCGCCAGCACCCGCTCGATGCGCCCACCGACGATCACCGTATGCGCACCAGAACGCGCCGCCAGACGAGCCGCGCGCAACTTGGTCTGCATACCGCCACGCCCAAGCGCCCCTCCCGTGCCGCCAGCCACTGCATCCAACGCAGGATCGTCGGCGCGCGCCTCACTGATGAGATTGGCTTGAGGATTGAAACGAGGATCGGCGTCGAACATGCCGTCCCGGTCGGTCAGGATGACCAGCAGATCGGCCTCGACCAGGTTGGCGACCAGTGCAGCAAGCGTGTCGTTGTCGCCAAAGCGGATTTCGTCAGTGACCACCGTGTCGTTCTCGTTGATGACCGGCACCACACCGAGATCGATGAGCGTACGCAGCGTGCTGCGCGCATTGAGATAGCGCTTGCGGTCCGAGAGATCGTCGTGGGTGACGAGAATTTGCGCCGTCTGCTGATCGCAGCGAGCGAAGCTGGATTCCCAGGCGCGAATCAAGCCCATCTGTCCGACAGCAGCAGCAGCCTGAAGCTCATGCACCGCCTTGGGTCGAGAACTCCAACCGAGACGACTCATGCCTGCCGCAACCGCACCTGACGAAACCAGCACAAGCTCGACACCTGCTTCACGCAAGGCGACCATCTGATCGACCCAGACCGCCATCGCCGCCTGATCGAGCCCCCGACCATCGGCGGTCAGCAGCGCACTGCCGATCTTCACCACCCAGCGCCGCGCACCGCTCACCTTGTCCCGCATCGTTCCCGCCTTCTATACGGCCAAAACACTTCCGGATCGGACTGCGCACGAGCCAGCCCACCGACCTCCCGCCCGACCAGGCCGCACAGCGACCCGGCGTTCGAATCAGCGCACGTAGATGATCTCGGCACCACCCTCGTCGTCATCATCGTCGTCGAAGTCGTCATCCTCGACCTCATCAACCGCCTTGACGCCAGCGCGGCGCAACGCACGCTGATCATCAAGCTCTTGCAGCCGCGCACGGGCCTCATCTTCGATCTGGCGATCGAGCTCGGCCAAGGCTTCGGCATACTCTGGCTCTTCAGCGATGCGCACAGTACGCTCGTCCAGATAACGCATGATGGCCTGACTCAGCGCCTCAGTACCCTCGCTCTCCAGTGCAGAAATGACGAACACCGGACCCTTCCAATCCAGGCGTTCGACAACATGCCGCACGCGCTCCTCGCGCTCATCCTCAAGCAACTGATCCGCCTTGTTCAGCACTAGCCAGCGATCACGCTGAGTCAGTGCGGGACTGAACTTCTCCAGCTCGTGCAGGATGACTTCCGCAGCGTCAGCCGGATCACCGCCATCCAGCGGCGCCATGTCCACCAGATGCAGCAACAGCCGAGTACGCGCCAGGTGCTTGAGGAAACGAATCCCCAGCCCTGCACCCTCGGCCGCACCCTCGATGAGCCCCGGAATGTCGGCGATCACGAAGCTCTTGTAGCGCCCAACGCTGACCACGCCCAGATTCGGCACCAGCGTAGTAAACGGATAATCGGCAACCTTCGGTTTGGCCGCCGATACCGAACGAATAAAGGTACTCTTGCCGGCATTCGGCAGGCCCAGCAGACCAACATCAGCGAGGACCTTCAATTCCAGCTTGAGGTCACGAGCATCACCCGGCTTGCCCGGCGTGGTCTGCCTTGGCGCCCGATTGGTACTGGACTTGAATCGAGTATTACCCAACCCGTGCCAGCCACCCTGAGCCACCAGCAGACGCTGCCCGGCCTTGGTCAGATCACCCATGATCTCCTGGGTAGCCGCATCAATGATGGTGGTACCAACCGGCACCGGCAGGACAAGATCCTCGCCCTTGGCACCCGTGCAATCGGTACTGCCACCCTTCTGCCCGTTCTGCGCATTGAAGCGACGGGTATAACGGTAGTCCACCAGCGTGTTGAGGTTCTCGTCAGCTACCAAATACACCGAGCCGCCGTCGCCACCATCACCACCGTTGGGGCCACCTTTTTCGATGAACTTTTCACGACGAAAACTCATCATGCCGTTGCCGCCGTCGCCGGCCTTTACAAAAATCGATACTTCATCGACGAATTTCATGGGAACGCCTCCCGTCGCAGGACGGGCTTAAGTAACAAGAAACATAAGGGTCTTGCAAAAAAACCCAGCGAAAACTGATTGAGCACCGAGCAGTTCTTTGCAAGAGCCTCACAGGATACAGAAACAAAAAAGCCCCGTCGCATGACAGGGCTTTTCCAGCAACGGCGCAGTTAGGCTGCGACGACGCTCACGTAGCGACGGCCAAAAGCGCCCTTCACTTCGAATTTGATCACGCCTTCGACTTTCGCGAACAGGGTGTGATCCTTGCCCATACCAACGCCGTAACCGGCATGGAACTGGGTGCCGCGCTGACGCACGATGATGTTACCGGCCTTGATGGCCTGGCCGCCGTACATCTTCACGCCAAGGCGTTTGGCTTCTGAGTCGCGACCGTTGCGGGTAGAACCGCCAGCTTTTTTGTGTGCCATGAGTTCAATACTCCTATAAGGGGATTCAGGCCCTAATTAGCCCTGAATACCGGTGATTTTGACCTCAGTGAACCACTGACGGTGGCCCTGACGCTTCATGTGGTGCTTACGACGGCGGAACTTGATGATGGTGACTTTGTCGTGACGACCTTGGGCGATCACTTCAGCAGTAACCTTGGCACCATCGACCACCGGAGCGCCGATTTTCACATCTTCGCCGTTGCCGATCAGCAGAACGCGGTCAAAAGTGACAGCTTCGCCAGTCGCAACTTCGAGTTTTTCAATCTTGAGGTATTCGCCTTCGGCAACCTTGTATTGCTTGCCGCCGGTTACGATAACTGCGTACATCTGTGTATCTCCGTTAATCCTGCTCACCCAGCGCTTAGAAATAATGGTTAGTGGCTGGCATGGCTGCATGGGGCCGGAAGTTGACGCCCGTGCAATTGCGTAAGGCAGGGAAATGCCCAGGGGGAAGTTCAGGGTCCGCGATTGTACGCATGCGATACACCCCGCGCAATAGCCAACTGGGGTTGCCTTGACAGTACTAGACCCGCCCCCTAGCATGCCGCGCAATCTGCGAGGAGTCCCCGATGCAACCCCAGCCTTTCTATCAAGTTGTGGCGGACGATTTTGCCGCTGTCGACGGCATCATCCGCAAGCAACTGACTTCGCGCGTTCCTCTAGTGGAAAAGATCGGGGACTACATCACCTCGGCCGGGGGCAAGCGCCTGCGCCCTCTACTGGTGCTGCTCAGTGGCAGTGCGCTCGGGCATCAGGGCGATCAACTGCGCCTACTGGCCGCCATCATCGAATTCCTGCACACCTCCACGCTGCTGCATGACGATGTCGTCGACATGTCAGGCATGCGCCGCGGCCGCTCCACTGCTAATGCCTTGTGGGGCAATGCGCCAAGCGTACTGGTTGGCGACTTTCTATATGCACGTTCGTTCGAAATGATGGTGGAACTGGATTCCATGCCGGTGATGCGCATCATCTCCCAGGCAACGCGCGTCATTGCCGAAGGCGAAGTACTGCAGCTGTCGAAGGTCCGCGACGCCAGCACCACCGAAGAAATCTACATGGAGGTCATCCGCGGCAAGACCGCGATGCTCTTCGAAGCCTCGACCCACAGCGCGGCGACACTGGCCGGCGCCAATGAGGAGCAGCGTGAAGCGTTGCGCACCTTTGGCGATCACCTTGGCATCGCCTTCCAGCTGGTCGACGATCTGCTCGACTACCAGGGTGACGCGGAAACCCTTGGCAAGAATGTCGGTGACGACCTTGCCGAAGGCAAGCCCACGCTCCCGCTGATCTATACCATGCGCGAAGGTACGACTGAACAGGCTGCACTGGTGCGCAAAGCCATCCAGAAAGGCGGCCTGGAAGACCTCGAGAGTATTCGTGCCGCTGTTGAGGCATCAGGCGCATTGGATTACACCGCAAAGCTTGCGCGCGACTATGCCGAACGCGCCATTGCCTGCCTAGAAGTCATTCCCGCCAACCAGTATCGCGACGCCCTGGTCGAGCTGTGCCGCTTTGCAGTAGCTCGCACACACTGACCACCAAGAACCTCCGATGCTGCGTCGTACAGGGCGCAGCAGCAGCCAAACGCCACCCACGATCGCTTAATCACCAACCCTCTTTGCCCGCCGGGCAGAATAGGTTTTTTTTGCGCTTGCATCTTTGTAAATAACAATTATTCTCATTACGGGAATCAATTGGAGATGCCGCATGACTTACTTGATAGATGCTTGGCTGGACCGACCGCAGCCCTACCTGCGCATACTCGACCGCAACACCGGCGCGGTGTGTGTTTCACTAGAAGGCGAGGCGCTGGAAGAGTTGCGCGAGCAAGGTGACCTCGACCTGCAGGAGCTGAGCACGAACGAGCCCTGCGTGCTGAAGGAACAGATCCGCAATCTGTTCCTCTTCAGCTATGCCCGGGCGCTGCGGCCTTGAGGCGTTTTCAGGCTTCAGGCGTGGCTTGAAGCCTGCTGCCCTTTTAGAGCACGTCCAGCAACTCGACGTCGAACACCAGCGTGCTGTGCGGCGGGATGCTGCCTACGCCCTGGGCGCCGTAGGCCAATTCGCTCGGCACATACAGCCGCCACTTACTGCCGGCGTTCATCAGCTGGAGTGCCTCGGTCCAACCTGCAATTACACCGCCAACCGGAAACTCGGCTGGCTGGCCGCGCTGATAGGAACTGTCGAACACACTGCCGTCGATCAGCGTGCCGTGGTAATGCGTACGGACACTATCCTCGCGGGACGGTTTGGCGCCATCACCGGTAGTCAGCACTTCGTACTGCAGGCCCGACTGCAGCACAACCACGCCTTCGCGCTTGGCATTTTCGACGAGGAAGGCGCGACCTTCAGCAGCGGCCGCTTCGGCCTTCTGCTGAGCCTCTGCCTGCATGCGCTCGCGAATCACCGCGAAACTGGCATTCAGCGCCTCTGGGCTGACCTGGCTGGCCACACCGGCGAATGCGTCGCGAATGCCGGCAATCACTGCATCAAGGCTGACACCAGGCGGAGGGTTGTCACGCAACTGGTCGCCCAATTGACGGCCAATGCCGTAGCTTACGCGGGTTTCGTCAGTGGAGAAGTTGAGTTCGGTCATGCCGGGCTCCGAGAGCAAAAAAGGTCGGCCAGCCTAGCACAGCTGCGGCGACCGGGGCGGCAGCCAGTGCTCTGCCGTCACGTGCTGCTACCCGCCCCTCGGGGCCGCCCCGCTCCTGTTACGCCGACATCGTTCAGAGCAATACCGCACCTCATCCCAGCAGCGTGCCCATTTCTTTCGCCAGGTAAAGGGTAGTCCGCACACCACGCAGTTTTTTACCGGCAGGTCAGCTTTCTGTCTCACAACGCGTCACCAGCATCCAGACGCTCCAACAATGCCTCGCCGCGCTGCCATACTCCCTCCCGCTTGCTCTCGTCCATACGTGCGAGGTTGCGGTAGATCATCGTCATTCGAGGATTACTTTGCAGCCGCTCGCGGTGACGCATAAGAAAGTGCCAATAAAGGGCATTGAAAGGACAGGCATCGTCCGTCGTACTCTCACCCACCTTGTAGGCGCAGCCGTGACAGTAGTCGGACATGCGCTTGATGTACTGGCCGCTGGCACAGTAAGGCTTGGAGCCGAGATAGCCACCGTCGGCGTGCAGCACCATGCCAAGCACATTCGGCAGCTCTACCCAGTCGAATGCGTCCATGTACACCGCCAGATACCAGTCGCACAACGCCGGTGGAGCGATGCCTGCCAGTAGCGCGAAATTGCCTGTCACCATCAGCCGCTGGATATGGTGAGCATAGGCATGGTCCAGCGTCTGCCCTATGACCTGGCGCATACAGTTCATACGTGTCTGACCAGTCCAGTAGAACTCCGGCAGCGGCCTGGTGTTACCGAATGCGTTGCGCCGGGCGTAATCGGGCATCTGCAACCAGTAGATGCCACGCACATACTCACGCCAGCCGATCAGTTGGCGAATGAAACCTTCCGCGGCATTCAATGCGACGCGCCCTTGCCGATAGGCTGTCTCCACGTCCCCACACAGTCGCCGTACGTCAAGCAGGCCAACATTGAGCGCCGCACCGATACGCGCATGAAACAGGAACGGTTCGCCGCTCGCCATGGCGTCCTGATAGTCACCGAAAGCCGCCAGGCCGAAATCCAGAAAGTGCTGCCAGAGTTGCTCGGCTTCGGCGTGGGTCACCGGGTAATCGAACCTCTCCAGGCTACCGTAGTGATGGGCGAAGCGCGCCTCGACCAGCTCCAGCACATCGCGCGTGATGTCGTCAGCGACGAAGCGCAACGTGATCGGGCCGTATAGTCCTCGCGGCAGAGGCTTGCGGTTGTCGGCATCGAGATTCCAGACTCCACCTTCCGGCGTCCCATCCAGATTCAGCAGAAGTCCTGCTCGGCGTCGCATCTCGCGGTAGAAGAACTCCATTCGCAGCTGCTTTTTACCGCTCGCCCAGCAAGCGAACTGGGCCCGCGAACAGAGAAAGCGCTGATCGGCATGCCATGTGATCGGCAGGCCACTGCTTTTCAGCGCCTGCTCGACTCGCCAGTCGCCAGCTTCGGTGACGTGGATATCGGCGGGTCGATACTTTGCGGCAAAGCGCGCCAGCTCTCCGGCTAGCGAACCACTGTTGGCAGGGTCATTGAGCGCCACATAGTCCACGGCCACACCGCGCTCGCGCAGGGCCTGGGCGAAGTGGCGCATCGCACTGAAGATGAAGGCAATCTTCTGCGGATGGTGCGGCACATGGTTGGCCTCATCGGCCACTTCAGCGAGCAAAACCCGATCATGAACCGGGTCTAGCCCATCCAGGGCAGACAGATCGAAGCTCAGCTGATCGCCGAGCACCAACCGTAGCGCGGTGATGCTCATCACCAGCCCTCCTCACACCAGCAGGGCAGGACACAACAGCGGCGAGATCTCACCACTGAGACCGCATACCAAGCGGCACACGCAGCGGTTCGCGAACGCCCTCGGCCAAACCGCACATTTCGTCGTAGGGCGATTGCTGCACGAGGTGGAACGGCAGTTCGGGCAATTCCCGCAAGATGTCGCGGGCATGCTCCACCGAACGCAGGTGCCAGACCTTCCCGCGATCATCAGTCAAACCGTGCCGCTGGCCTTGAAGATAGATGTCGAGAAGGTAGATCCCACCCTCGAGTGAAATCAGCTCCAGAGCGTCGACGCGTCCGGCGACGGCATGAGTCGCAAGGTCCTGAAGGTACATGGCGAATCCCCGTGAAAAACCGCTACAGAATATTCGACAAAATAATAATTCTGTAGAGCTTTTTATCAGATACCACAGGGACTTCCGCCTGCCCGCGACGGCAGGGTGCCGGCAATCAGTGTTTGGTGATCTTATCCATGTAGCCCATGGCGAAGGCCGAGACCACGAACGTCAGGTGGATGATCACATACCACATCAGTTTTTCACTCTCGATCTGCTGCACATCCATGAACATACGCAGCAGATGAATCGACGAAATCGCCACGATCGAAGCCGCGACCTTGAGCTTTAGCGAACTGGAATCCATCTTGCCAAGCCAGTCCAACTTCTCCTTGCCCTCGTCCACGTCCAGCTGCGAAACGAAGTTCTCGTAGCCGGAGATCATGACCATCACCAACAGACCGCCGACCAGCGCCATATCGATCAGCGACAGCAACGTCAGTACCAGATCCGCTTCGCTGATCGACAAGATCATCGGGAGGATGTGGAAGACCTCCTGAAAGAACTTGATTGCCAGCGCCAGCAGTGCAAATGCCAGACCGAAGTAGATGGGGGCCAGCAGCCAGCGAGCGGCGTACATGGCATTTTCGAGAATGCGCTCCATGAGGTCTCACAGTGGGAAATGAAGACGCGCGAGTATACGCAGCCGTACCGAGCGCACCAAGACAAGCCAACAGTGCACATTCCGCATGTGGATAAAAATCCGGCTGGCGCAGGCAAAAAGAAAGAACGAGCCTGTCAGCCAGCACCAGGTGTGTGCGGAGCGGACTTAGGGTCGCGACTCCCAGCCGCGTAGAAAACGCGCCTGATTGGCGTTAACTCGGCGCAATTCGGCTTGCATGTGCAGTTGCCAGATCGAAGGGGCGTCCGACTCGCAGTAGCCCTGGCCAATTAGGTTATCGGCGATTGCGGCAAGCACCGATTCGGCCATTGCAGGCCCGTGGAATGGGCCCTGGACCTTGATTGCAGTCGGTTGCCCGTCTGCCAGACCAGCCGCGCAGAGCAGCGTCCACAGCCCGTTGCCGCCGGCAAGAGGGCGTATGGCGCATTCGATTCGGGTAACCAGGCCCAGGCACTGGCGATTCAGACAAAGATTGTGCGACATAGTGGCGATCCTCGCGTCGGGCCGACGCGGGAACATCCTTCACGGATGTAGCGCGAGAGCCTGTTTATCCCCTGAAGCTGTGGATAATCCTGTGGATGAAGGGTGGATGCCCTCCTCCACTGCAGACCCGCCGCGCGCGCTATCGTTCCGTTCAAAAACCGTACAGCGGTGAGGCCTAGTTATCTTCGTCCGACTTGGCCGCTTGTTGCTCGGTTGAATCTGCAGCCTCGCCCTTGCCTTCCTCTTCCAGCTCGATTTCGGCAATGTCACGCAAGCGCTCAACCACCCTGGCGTTGACGCTTCCCTTGGGGAAATGTCCCTGCTCATCGGCCGCGCCCACATCCTCGCCCACCAAGAGCGACAGCGCCTCATCTACCTGCCTTACGGCATAAACGTGGAAGCGCTGCTGACGAACCGCATCCAGCACGCGCTCGTCGAGCATCAGCGTGGTGACATTGGCGAACGGGATGATCACCCCTTGCTCGCCTGTCAGTCCGCGCGCTTCGCAAAGACGGAAGAAACCCTCGATCTTCTCGTTCACGCCGCCAACCGCCTGCACTTCACCAAACTGGTTGATCGAACCGGTGATGGCGAAACACTGTTTGAGCGGCGTACGCGATAGTCCCGAGATCAGTGCACAGCATTCCCCGAGCGAGGCGCTATCGCCGTCAACATAGCCGTAGGACTGCTCCAGCGCGATGCTTGCCGATATTTCCAGCGGAAACTCCTGCGCATAACGGCTGCCCAGATAACCCGTGAGAATCATCACCCCTTTGGAGTGAATCGGCTGACCGAGATTGACCTCGCGCTCGATATCGACGATCCCCGAGCCGCCCGGATAAACGGTGGCAGAAATGCGCGCCGGCATGCCGAATGCCGAGTCACCAACCTCCAGGACGGTCAGCCCGTTGCATTTGCCGATGGCTGCGCCTTCGCTATCGATCAGAATAACGCCGGCCAGAATGTCTTCGAGAATCCGCGCCGAGACACGACCCGTACGCGTGGCCTTGGCCTTGAGTGCACGCTCGATATGGCCGACATCCGTGACTTCGTCCTTGGCCAGCTGGCGAATGAAATCGGCCTCGCTGACCAGCTGGAACAGATCGCCGATACGCGCCGACAAGCGCCCCTGGTGCTCGGCCAGACGCGCACTGTAGGTCGCCAGACGCGCAACCGCTGCTGCCGTAAGCGGTGCCATGCCCTCTTCCGAGGTGCGGGTCTTCATCAGCTGGGCGAACTGTTCGAGGCTGTCCTCGGCCAGCGGGATGTCCTCGTCGAAGTCCACCAGCACGCGGAACATTTCCTGGAAGTCCGGATCCAGGTCCTGCAGCGTGTAGTAGAGCTGGCGCGAACCGATGATGATGACCTTCACGTGCAGCGGAATGACCTGCGGCGTCAGCGTTACGGTGGCCAGACGCCCCAGTTCGGCCAGCGGCGACTCCATCTTCAGTTTGCGCGACTGCAAGGCGCGCTTGAGGGCCTCCCAGACAAAGGGCTCACTGAGCAGTTTCTCCGCCTCCAGCATGAGGAAGCCACCATTGGCGCGGTGCAGAGCACCCGGACGCAGTTGCCGATAGCTGGTGTAGAGGGCGCCCTGATCCGTGTTGTATTCGATGCGACCGAACAGATTGTCATAGGTCGGATGTGGCTCGAACACCACCGGCGCACCGCCATCGAGCGGGTGTCCGACCACCAGACTGGGGCTGTACTGCTCCTCGAGCAACACACGGTTCTGCGCTTCCGGACGGTTCTCGTCCACCAGTTGCTCGACAACTGTCTTCAGCAGATTGACCTGCACCGCCTGCAGGTAGGCTTCGATACCGGCATTTTCGGCGTACTTCTCGGACAGCGGCGCCAGCAGCGGCTGCAGCGCCTGACTGATGGTTTCATCGTTGAGCTGGCGCAGCTGGTTGGTCGACTCGCGCTTCCATTGCGGCAGACTCGCCAGCTCTTCGTTCAGGCGCACTTCCAGTGCGGAAATGTCCTCGTGATAACGCTCGCGCTCGGCTTCGGGCAGTTGGGCGAACTCAGTCTCGTCGAGCGCTTTACCCTCCTTCATAGGAGTAAAGGCGATGTTATTGCTGTCGCGGTAAAGGGCAATTTCCTTTTCCAGCGCGAGCTTCTCAATGATATCCAGCGCCTTGTCGTAGCGTTGGTTGAACGCACGATCGATCGCGCTCTTCTTCTGCTGAAAACTCGGATGCTCGAACACTGCCGGGAACGTCGCCAGCAGGTTGTCGATCAGCTGATTGATATCGGCGATGAAGGTTGCTGCGCCGCCGTTGGGCAACTCCAGCACACGTGGCTCACGAGGTTCGTCGAAATTGTTTACGTAAACCCAGTCCGAAGGCGTCTCCAGTCGCTTGCCTTCAGCTTTCAGATAGCGCCGCACGAAGGAGAAACGCCCCGTCCCCGGCTCCCCCATCACATACACGTTATAGCCGGGGCGCGGCATTGCCACGCCGAACTGCAACGCCTCGACTGCGCGCTCCTGACCGAGCACACCAAGAAACGGCTCAAGTTCGGCGGTGGTGTTGAAGTTGAATTGGCTGGGCTCGAAGGGACGGGTCAGCGCATCGGGTGCCAGGCGCAAGCCGGCAGCGACAGGTTCAGGCATCGGGAATCCTTGCTGGAGTGGCGCATATAGCCACGATTGATGCGCCATTCTGGCGTTGCCTCGGTCGCGCCGCAAGGCTGGCCAAGACCAGCGTAACTCGAAGGGGCCTCATATTGAAAAGGTCACGCCTCCAGCCGGCGTCTGCCACTACCAATCAGTAACTGGACACAACTGGATACAGTTAGCCGCACCGGGTCTGCCGGATCATCTTGATGCAGATCAAACGGTCGCTTGACGAAAAGGCGCCTCCTAGCATCAGCCAACACAAAAGGAGCTTCCGTGATGCGCCCTTCCCTCACCCTATTGCTTAGCAGCCTACTGTTTACCAGCGCAGCGAACGCTGATGAACTGCGCGAACGAGCCAATGCCATTTTCAAACCTATCCCCGACAAAGTCACCGAAGTCCGCGGCCAGAAAGTCAGCGAAGACCAAGCTGTACTCGGTCACAAACTCTGGTTTGACCCGCGCCTGTCCAGCAGCCACGTCATCAGCTGCAACACTTGCCACAACCTGAGCATCGGCGGCAGCGACAACGTGCCGACCTCGATCGGTCACGGCTGGCAAAAAGGCCCGCGCAACTCACCCACCGTGCTGAATGCAGTGTTCAACGCCGCGCAGTTCTGGGACGGTCGTGCCAAGGACCTGCAGGAGCAGGCCAAAGGCCCGGTACAGGCGAGCGTGGAAATGAACAGCACACCAGAGCGCGTCGTCTCCACGCTCAAGAGCATTCCGGCGTACGCCGCCGAGTTCAAGAAAGCCTTTCCCAAGGACAAGGATCCGGTCAGCTTCGACAACATGGCCTACGCCCTGGAAGCCTTCGAGGTCACGCTGACTACGCCAAACTCGCCGTTCGACCGTTTCCTCAAGGGTGAGGACAAGGCACTGGACGACAAGCAGAAGCAAGGCCTGGCGTTATTCATGGATGCTGGATGCTCTGCCTGCCACAACGGGGTAAACCTCGGTGGCCAGGGTTACTTCCCCTTCGGTGTGATCAAGAGGCCAGGAGCCGAGGTGCTGCCAGGGGCGCTTCGCAGTGACCAACACGGCAAGCGACGAATACGTGTTCCGCGCCGCACCGTTGCGCAACGTCGCGCTGACCCCACCCTACTTCCACAGCGGCGAGGTCTGGGAGCTTGAAGAAGCGGTTGCGATCATGGGCGACAGCCAACTGGGTCGTCAGCTCAACAAGGATGAAGTCAGCGCCATCACTGCATTCCTGCACAGCGTAACCGGCGAACAGCCACAAGTGGCCTACCCGATCCTTCCTGCCAGCACAGCGACCACCCCAAAGCCTGAGTGATCGTTCCTGTTACCCGGCGCCAGTCGCCGGGTAACTTCCCCATGACGCTCAGTAAACGCCCGCTCAGTTACTCTTCTGCTCCCTGAGCAAGTCCCGAATCTCGGTCAGTAGCAGCTCTTCCTTGGAAGGCGCAGGCGGTGCGGATGGCGCTTCTGCCTCCTTGCGCTTCAGATGATTGATGGCTTTGATCGCCATGAAGATGGCGAAGGCAATGATCAGGAAGTCCACCACCGTTTGAATGAACGACCCATAGCGAAGTAGCACCGCCGGCGCATCACCTACCGCATCCTTGAGCACTATTGCCAGATCGGAAAAGTCCACGCCACCAATGAGCAAGCCCAGTGGAGGCATGATCACGCCATCGACGAACGACGAGACGATCTTGCCGAACGCAGCGCCGATGACGATTCCCACGGCCATGTCGACGACATTTCCCCGCACGGCAAACGCCTTGAATTCGTTGATCAGACTCATACGCAGATTTCCTTTAGTGGGTGTACGGGCCATTCGCAATGACCCCGCGGTCATGGCGGTGAGCGCCGTGGTAGAGCATAGCCGGGCTTGCCGGCGCAGGCCACGGCAGAACGCCTTTCATCGACCGGTTATTGCGAATGAGGTTCGCTTGATCGCCGTCAACCGGTTCTGCCGGGACGGCGGCTATGGTATAGCCCTACCAGACAAACCGGAGCGGTTTCCATGCACGTCGAACACCACCCACTGATCAAGGACTTCCCTGAGAAACGCGAGCAGTTGCAGAAACTGCGTCAGGAAGATCCGGCCTTCGCCCGAAAGGCGGACGAATACGAAGCGCTGGACAAGCGCATCTGCCGCGTCGAAGACGGTGTCGAAACCCTCGACGACACCGCACTCAACGCGCTCAAGCAGGAGCGTGTGGCCATGAAAGATGACATCGCCCGCGACCTCAAGCGTGCATCGGGCAGCTGCTGCGGTGGTTGCTGCGGCTGATAGCACCACCAGTAAAAAGAAGCCCGCCATGCGCGGGCTTCTTTCTGTCTAACCCGCTAGAACAAGCCACCGAAACGGAACCCCGAGCCGACCCAGACGAAGGCAATGGCCGTCAGGGTGATCAGCACGATATGCAGGCCCAGTTGCGGCAAGCGTTGCGCATCCAGCTTCGGGATCAGCGCCAATCGAGCGTGAACCCCGAGCAGCGCAGTCGCGCCGAGCAGTACCAGCTTGGCCTGTACCAGGTGAGCCATGGGAGATGAATCGAACCACTGGGCGTGCGGCAACCACAGGCTGGCAAGCCAGAACCCGCTGACGATCTGCACCAGCAGCGCAGGAATCCCGACGCGCTCGTAAAGTTGTTCGAACTGGCGTACCGGCTGGACATCGCGACGCCGCAGCGCACCCGGCAGCACACTGAATAGCAGTACCAGATGCCCGCCCACCCAGACACTGGCGCCTAGCAGGTGCAGAAACAACAGATGTCGCATGGCGCTCACTCCTGTTCGATTTGTTTACAGTCTGGGCGCTCCCTCGCCGCTTGTGGCTGATGACGATCAAGTCAGCCGTTATCATGCGACACCACTTACCCGACCCGGAGTTTCCCATGGCCAAGGCCAAGCGCATGTATGGCTGCACCGAATGCGGCTCGACCTTTCCGAAATGGGCCGGCCAGTGCGGTGATTGCGGTGCCTGGAACACACTGGTGGAAACCATCATCGAGGGCGCGGCACCACCCTCCGGCCGCGCAGGCTGGGCAGGCGAGCAGGCCAACATCCGGACCTTGGCCGAAGTCAGCGTCGAAGAAGTACCGCGCTTTTCCACCGCTTCCGGCGAGCTGGACCGCGTACTCGGCGGGGGGCTAGTGGACGGATCGGTGGTGCTGATCGGCGGTGATCCAGGCATCGGCAAGTCGACCATCTTGCTGCAGACGCTTTGCGCCATCGCCCAGCAATACCCGGCGCTCTACGTGACCGGCGAGGAATCCCAGCAGCAGGTGGCCATGCGTGCGCGCCGCCTTGACCTGCCGCAGGACAAGCTCAAGGTGATGACCGAGACCTGCATCGAATCAATCATCGCCACCGCGCGACTGGAAAAGCCCAAGGTGATGGTGATCGACTCGATCCAGACCATCTTCACCGAGCAGCTGCAATCGGCGCCGGGAGGTGTCGCCCAAGTGCGCGAGAGCGCCGCGCTGCTGGTTCGCTTCGCCAAGCAGAGCGGCACGGCCATCTTCCTGGTCGGCCACGTCACCAAGGAAGGCGCCCTCGCCGGCCCGCGCGTGCTCGAACACATGGTCGACACGGTGCTGTATTTCGAGGGTGAATCGGATGGCCGCCTGCGCCTGCTGCGTGCGGTGAAGAACCGCTTCGGTGCGGTCAATGAGCTGGGCGTGTTCGGCATGACCGACAAGGGCCTGAAGGAAGTCACCAACCCCTCGGCGATCTTCCTCACCCGCGCCCAGGAAGCGGTGCCCGGCAGTGTGGTCATGGCGACCTGGGAAGGGACCCGGCCAATGCTGGTGGAGGTGCAGGCACTGGTCGACACCAGTCACCTGGCCAACCCGCGCCGTGTCACCCTGGGCCTGGACCAGAACCGCCTGGCCATGCTGCTTGCTGTGCTGCACCGCCATGGCAGCATTCCGACCTATGACCAGGACGTGTTCATCAACGTGGTCGGTGGCGTGAAGGTACTGGAAACCGCGGCGGACCTGGCCCTGATGGCCGCAGTCATTTCCAGTCTGCGCAATCGGCCACTGGATACCGATCTGCTGGTGTTCGGTGAGGTGGGGCTGTCCGGCGAAATCCGCCCGGTGCCAAGCGGCCAGGAACGGCTGAAGGAAGCCGCCAAACACGGCTTCAAGCGCGCCATCGTCCCCAAGGGCAATGCGCCGAAGGAGGCGCCTGCCGGTTTGCAGATCATCGCCGTGACGCGTCTGGAGCAGGCGCTCGACGCATTGTTCGAGTGATCGCTACTCGCCGCCAAGTGCGGCCAGCTCGCGCTCCAGCAGTGCTTCGTCGCCCAAGTTGAGCTCGACCAGGCGCCGCAGGTGGGCAATTGAGTCGAGATCGATGTGCTGGCAGACGAAACCGATCAGATCGCCCTCTTCGTGGGCCATCGCCACCTCCATGCGTACCTCGGCATCGTCGGCCAGGCGCACCTGGGCTGCGAACGGTTGCGACGCATCGGCATCCCAGCCGTCGGGGCGACGAACCAGCAGGCCTTTCAGCGACAAATCATGCAGCTCGACCGGCCAGCGACGGTCGCCCTGGACCAGCTCGGTGGCAGCATCGAACTCGATGCGCTGGAAGCGCCTGCGATCACTTGGGGTATCACTCATCGAAATCACTCCGCGAAGTCTGGTTTCACTATAGGACAAGAACACTCGACAGCGACGTCACAACCAGCGGCGGACTCGCCCACAGTAACGGCGATAGTCATCACCGAACAGCTGCGTAAGCAGGCGCTCTTCATGCACGATTACACCACGCTGCATGCTGATGACCACGGCCGGCAGCAGCAGCCACGGCCACAGCGATCCCCACAGCAGAGCGATGCCGCAGTAGATCAGACTGTCCGCCAGATAGATCGGGTTGCGCGAGATACGGAACGGCCCCTCTTCCAACAGCCTTGCGGGCTTGCCATAAGGGTTGACTGTTGTTTTGCGCCAGAGCATCAGCAATCCGGCCCAGAGCATCAGCAATACGCCGGCATCGATCAGCCCCCAACCGATGTAATGGGTCCAGAGGTTCTGCGGTAGCGCGATGGGTATAAGCCACTCAAGCAACCACGCGGCTGCGAGGAACAACACATAGATGACGGGCGGAGGCAAAATCACGCCGGTGGCACGCTTGAACATGAAAAGAACTCCAGAAGAGCAGATGATCGCAGTCTAGCGCGGCAACCCGAACCCGCGATGGCCGAGATCAAGAAGGGGCGTTTCCGGCACCAGATAGCAGAAAGCCCGCTTTCGCGGGCTCTCTGGATGAAGCAGTTGAGTGCTTAGTTGCCGTATACCGGGAACTTGGCGCAGACCGCTTCGACCTTGCCACGGACCGCGTCGATCACCGACTCGTCGCCCATGTTGTCGAGGATGTCGCAGATCCAGCCGGCCAGATCACGGCACTCGGTTTCGCCGAAGCCGCGAGTGGTGACAGCCGGGGTGCCAATGCGCAGACCGGAAGTCACGAACGGCGAACGCGGGTCGTTCGGCACGCTGTTCTTGTTCACGGTGATGTGCGCGTTGCCCAGGGCAGCATCCGCATCCTTACCGGTGATGTCCTGTTTGATCAGGCTGAGCAGGAACAGGTGGTTTTTGGTGCCGCCGGAAACCACGTCGAAGCCGCGCTGGATGAACACTTCGGCCATGGCCTGTGCGTTCTTCACGACCTGCTGCTGGTAGGCCTTGAACTCGGGCTGCAGCGCTTCCTTGAAGCACACGGCCTTGGCGGCAATGACATGC
>Ga0189292_10085_pt1 | contig 53966 bp, 36 predicted proteins | sample UW1oraminimetaG_FD_130317 | JGI IMG/M metagenome (GOLD analysis project Ga0189292, IMG submission 130317) | Marine microbial communities from the Costa Rica Dome - UW179A-orange mini metaG | ecosystem: Environmental > Aquatic > Marine > Oceanic > Photic zone | place: Costa Rica: the Eastern...
CCTGAGGTGTGGCCATCAAGGATGTTGAGGACGGAGACGGCGAGGCTGGTGTCGTTGAGAGTGACGGCCTCATTGCCGAGATTGTTGATGCCGGAGGAGCCATAGGCGGTATTGAGATCAACCGCTGCGCCGGTGAGCGTGTTGATGGAGGAGGCATTGATGGCACCGGAGGTGTGTCCGTCGAGCGTGTTGAGAACGGAGGCGGCGAGGCTGGTATCGGAGAGGGTGATGGCCTCGTCGCCGAGATTGCTGATGCCGCCAGAGGCGTAAGCGGTATTGAAATCAGCGGCTGCACCCGTAAGCGTGTTGATAGAGGAGGCATTGATGGCACCGGAGGTGCGTCCATCGAGGGCGTTAAGAACCGAGACGGCGAGGCTGGTATCGGAGAGGGTGACGGCCTCATTGCCGAGATTGCTGATGCCGCCTGAGGTGTAGGCGGTGTTCAGATCAGCGGCTGCACCGGTGAGCGTGTTGATGGAGGAGGCATTGATAGTGCCTGAGGTATGGCCATCGAGGATGTTGAGGACGGAGACGGCGAGGGAGGTATCGGCGAGGGTGGCCGCTTCATTGCCGAGATTGTTGATGCCGCCAGATGTGTATGCGGTATTGAGATCAGCCGCTGCGCCGGTGAGCGTGTTGATGGAGGAGGCGTTGATGGCACCGGAGGTGTGTCCGTCGAGTGAGTTGAGAACGGAAACAGCGAGGCTGGTATCAGAAAGGGTGATGGCCTCATTGCCGAGATTGTTGATGCCGCCAGATGTGTATGCGGTGTTCAGATCAGCCGCTGCGCCGGTGAGCGTGTTGATGGAGGAGGCGTTGATGGCACCGGAGGTGTGTCCATCAAGGGCATTCAGAACGGACACGGCGAGGGACGTGTCGGAGAGGGTTATGGCCTCGTCGCCGAGATTGTTGATGCCGCCTGATGTGTAAGCGGTGTTCAGATCAGCGGCTGCACCGGTGAACGTGGTGATGTTGCTGGCATTGATGGCAACAGTGGTTTTGCCATCGAGCGTGTTGAGAGCTGATGCAGCAACGGATGTGTCCGTGATGGTGATGGTGTAGGCGTTACCGGTTTCGCTCAGACCGGCGAGGGTGGCCATGTCGCCATCGGAGAGGGTGGCGGTGACCACGCCTGATGTATCGGCAGCGAGGGCATTGGCCTGGGAGGTAGACGCGCTGCCGCTGTTGACGTTGACCGCTTCATTGCCAAGGCCGTTGATGCCGCCTGATGCGTAGGCCGTGATCAGATCAGCAGCAGTGCCGGTGATCGTGTTGATGGAGTTGGCATTGATGCTGCCGGAGGTGTTGCCATCGAGGGTATTGAGGACCGAGGCAGCGAGGGATGAGTCAGTGAGCGTGATCGCTTCGTTGTTCAGACCTGAGAGCCCCGATGAGGCGTAGGCGGTGTTGAGGTCAGCGGCTGCGCCTGAGAGTGTGGTGATGTTGTTGGCATTGATGGCAACGGAGGTTTTGCCGTCCAGTGTGTTGAGAGCAGCTGCAGCAACGCTGTTATCGGTGATGGTGATGGTGTAGGCATTACCGGTTTCACTGAGACCGGCGAGTGTGGCCATGTCGCCATCGGAGACGGTTGCGGTGACGACACCGGAGGTGGCAGCAGCCAGGGTGTTGGCTTGAGAGGTGGTGACAGCTCCGGAGACGGAGATGGCTTCATTGCCAAGACCAGAGATGGAACCGTTGCTGTTAGCTGTGAAGGCAGTGTTGAGATCGGCGTAGCTGCCTGAGAGCGTCGTGACATTGCTGGCATTGATGGCAACGGAGGTTTTGCCATCGAGGCTGTTGAGAGCAGATGCCGCTACCGAGGCATCGCTGACTGTGATGGTGTAGGCGTTGCCGGTTTCGGTGATGCCGGCGAGGGTGGCCATGTCGCCATCGGAGAGGGTGGCGGTAACCACACCGGAGGTGGAAGCAGCGAGGTTGTTGGCCTGGGCGGTGGAAGTGGTGCCGCTGTTGACGTTGATGGCTTCATTGCCAAGACCAGAGATGGAACCGTTGCTGTTAGCTGTGAAGGCGGTGTTGAGATCGGCGTAGCTGCCTGAGAGCGTGGTGATGTTGCTGGCATTGATGGCAACGGAGGTTTTGCCATCGAGTGTGTTGAGAGCAGCTGCAGCGACGCTGTTATCGGTGATGGTGATGGCGTAAGCGTTACCGGTTTCCGTGAGACTGGCAAGAGTGGCCATGTCGCCATCGGAGATGTTGGCGGTGACCACACCGGATGTGTCGGCCGCAAGGCTGTTGGCCTGGGCGGTGGAAGCGCTGCCGCTGTTGACGTTGACCGTTTCATTGCCCAGGCCGGTGATGCCACCTGAGTCGTAAGCGGTGATCAGATCAGCTGCGCTGCCTGAGAGGGAATTGATGGAGCTGGCATTGATGGCACCCGAGGTGCGTCCGTCGAGGATGTTGAGAACGGAAACGGCGAGGGATGTATCGGAGAGGGTGACGGCTTCATTTCCGAGATTGCTTATGCCGCCTGATGTGTAGGCGGTGTTGAGGTCAGCAGCGCTACCGGTGAGCGTGTTGATGGAGGAGGCATTGATGGCACCTGATGTGCGTCCATCGAGTGTGTTGAGAACGGAGACGGCGATGCTGGTGTCGGAGAGAGTGACGGCTTCATTGCCAAGATTGCTGATGCCGCCTGATGTGTAGGCGGTGTTCAGATCTGCGGCGCTACCGGTGAGTGTGTTGATGGAGGAGGCATTGATAGTGCCTGAGGTATGGCCATCGAGGATGTTGAGAACGGAAGCAGCGAGGCTGGTGTCGGAGAGGGTGACGGCCTCGTTGCCGAGATTGCTGATGCCACTTGATGCGTATGCGCTGTTGAGGTCTGCTGCAGCACCTGTCAACGTGGTGATGTTGCTGGCATTGATGGCAACGGAGGTTTTGCCATCGAGTGTGTTGAGAGCAGCGGCAGCAACGCCGTTGTCGGTGATGGTGATGGTGTAGGCGTTGCCGGTTTCGCTGAGACCGGCAAGGGTGGCCATGTCGCCATCGGAGATGGTGGCGGTGACTACGCCGGATGTGTCAGCAGCGAGGGCATTAGCCTGGGATGTTGAAGCGCTGCCGCTGTTGACGTTGACCGCTTCATTGCCAAGGCCAGTGATACCACCAGAGTCGTAGGCGGTGATCAGGTTTGCTGCGTTGCCAGTGAGTGTGTTGATGTTGCTGGCATCGATGGCGCCTGATGTATTGCCATCAAGGGTGTTGAGGACGGCGACGGCGAGGCTGGTGTCGGAGAGGGTGGCAGCTTCATTGCCGAGGCCGGTGATGCTGGAGCCATTGGCGGTGTAGGCGGTGTTGAGGTCTGCGGCTGCACCTGTGAGTGTGTTGATGTTGCTGGCATTGATGGCAACGGAGGTTTTGCCGTCGAGTGTGTTGAGAGCAGCTGCGGCAACACTGTTGTCGGTGATGGTGATGGTGTAGGCGTTGCCGGTTTCGCTGAGCCCGGCGAGAGTGGCCATGTCGCCATCGGCGAGGGTGGCGGTGACCACACCGGATGTAGCGGCAGCGAGGTTGTTGGCCTGGGCGGTGGAAGCGGTACCACTGTTGACGTTGACGGCTTCATTGCCAAGACCTGTGATTTCTCCTGATGCGTAGGCGGTGATCAGGTTTGCGGCGTTGCCTGAAAGCGTGTTGATGGAGCTGGCATTGATGCTGCCGGAGGTGTGGCCATCGAGGGTGTTGAGGACGGATGCGGCAAGGGTGGTGTCGGAAAGGCTGATGGCCTCGTTGGCCAGACCTGAGATCCCAGCTGAGGCGTAAGCGGTGTTGAGATCTGCTGCAGCACCAGAGAGGGTGTTGATGGAGTTGGCATTGATGGTGCCGGAGGTGTGGCCATCGAGGGTGTTGAGGACGGAGACGGCGAGGCTGGTGTCGGAGAGGGTGATGGCCTCATTGTTGAGGCCAGAGATGGAGCCGTTGCCGTTGGCGGTGTAAGCGGTGTTGAGGTCAGCTGCTGCACCGGTGAGGGTGGTGATGTTGCTGGCGTTGATGGCGACAGTGGTTTTGCCGTCGAGCGTGTTGAGAGCAGTTGCCGCAACGCTGTTGTCGGTGATGGTGATGGTGTAGGCGTTACCGGTTTCGCTGAGACCGGCGAGTGTTGCTATGTCGCCATCGGAGAGGGTGGCGGTGACCACGCCGGATGTATCGGCGGCGAGGGCATTGGCTTGGGACGTGGAAGCGGTGCCGCTGTTGACGTTGATGGCTTCATTGCCCAGGCCACTGATGCCACCAGAGTCGTAGGCGGTGATCAGATCAGCGGCGCTGCCTGAGACTGTGGTGATGTTGCTGGCATTAATGGCAACGGAGGTTTTGCCATCGAGGGTGTTGAGAGCAGCTGCGGCAACACTGTTGTCGGTGATAGTGATGGAGTAGGCGTTACCGGTTTCAGTCAGTCCAGCAAGGGTGGCCATGTCTCCATCAGAGATGGTGGCGGTGACCACACCGGATGTGTCGGCGGCGAGGACATTGGCCTGTGAGGTGGAAGCGGTGCCGCTGTTGACATTGACGGCTTCATTGCCAAGTCCGGTGATGCCACCAGAGTCGTAAGCAGTGATCAGATCAGCAGCGCTGCCGGTGAGCGTGTTGATGGAATTAGCATTGATGGTGCCTGAGGTGCGACCGTCGAGGGCGTTGAGAACGGAAGCAGCGAGCGAGGTATCCGTGAGGGTGACGGCCTCATTGCCAAGATTGCTGATGCCGCCTGATGTGTAAGCGGTATTGAGGTCAGCACCAGTGCCTGAGAGCGTCGTGATGGAGTTGGCATTGATGGCGCCAGAGGTGCGTCCATCCAGTGTGTTGAGAACAGAGACGGCAAGGCTGGTGTCAGAGATGATGACGGCCTCGTTGCCGAGATTGCTGATGCCTCCTGATGCATAGGCGGTAATCAGGTCGGCGCTGCTACCGGTGAGCGTGTTGATGGAGGAGGCATTGATGGTGCCGGAGGTTTTGCCGTCCAGAGTGTTGAGAGAAACAACGGCCAGGGATGTGTCTTCAAGGGTGTGTGCTTCATCGCCAAGCCCTGTCAGATTGGGCAAGTTGTACAGGTAATTGATGTCTGCAAAACTGCCTTGAATCGTGCTGACAAAAGCTGCATCAAGGCTTCCGCCATTGAGGTTCCAGGTATTGATTAGATTGTTTGCGGTAACTAAAGACATGGCATCTATTCCCTCGCTTTATTGCTTCAACAGGCAAAGTGACGGATTGCCTGGATTTTTTGAAAAGAATGCTGCCCAGTCACAAGAATATAGTTTGGATGTGATATCAATAAACGTTTTGGCTATAAAAATATTGGCGTGAATTAATTTTGGCTCAAAACAGAAACTGAATTGATCTTTAGGTGAAGGCGAAACGTCGGTCTCAATAAAATTGGTTGTTGTAGTCGCGCACCCAAAAATGACTAATTCATGATTTAATGTCGATCCTTTTTCTCTGGTCGACATTGTTTGTGACAGACGTTTGACTGGCCTTTCGGCGGCACCAGATTCTTCAGTAATCGTGGTGGCGGTCACGTCTGGAGCAACTCAGGAAACCCTCAGGAAATTCTGGGAGAAAATCCATTCAACCCAAGACTAACGTGATCCCAAAAGTGCGGGATTTTTTCAATCCCTGATCGTTCTGGCTTCAGTCGTATTGCGGCTGCGACTCAGCGTTGTTTGGGGTTGTTCGCCGTACTGCTGCTGGTATCGCTTTGCAAAGTGGCTGCGGCTGGCAAACCCCATGGCGGATGCAATGGCTCCGACTCCAGTCAGCCCCAGCTCGAGGCGCCGGCTTGGATCGAGCAGCAGTTGGCGAACCCGGTCCATGCGGATGAATCGCTGTAGCTCCAGAGGGGTGCAATCGAAGTGTTCCCTGGCTCCTTTAAACAGTGATGTCCGTGATTGATGCAGCTCGGCTGAGAGCTCATTCATAGATAAAGACTTGCTTCCGTTCTTTGCACACCAGTGCAGCAATCGGATCGCTGCTTGATGCCGAGCCTCCCGTGTGGAGATGGGCATGGTTTGACTGTTTTGCGCTTCAAAGCAGCGAATCAAGGTGTCGATGAGCTGATCGGGTTCTTCGGGTTTCCAGGTGTCCTGATCTCGTTCCACCAGATTGTTGAGTTGCTGCTGCAGGCGGCGTCGCAGTTCCGCCTGCACTTCCAGCTGATTGGTGCTCTCCCAGCGTTTCAGCATCAGCGGTCCACCTCCATGCTGTGCATGGCGTTCCAGCAAGGCTTCCTTGCCGATCACCAAGGTTGCCAATGTTGCCCGGGCAGGCACGCTGAGATCGAAATCGCTCAGAGATCGGTTGTAGCCCATCAATCCTGGCCAAGGCATGGGAATTCCCTGGGCGCGGTAAGGCTGATCCGCCATGGCGTCCGTCAATGGAATGGCCAGCGTGCAGGGCTTGGGCCGCCGCATCCCACTGAGAAATAGGTTCTGGTTGGTTTCGAGCACATTGAAGCGGTAGCTCCCCAGCACAAAAACGCGTACTCGCCCATGCAGAGGACCCGGACTGAGCTGAACGGCGACCAGATCGGGGGACAGTGGGTGAAACAGCTCTTGCAGTTCTGCACAAGTCTGAAACCGTGCATCCAGCCGCTTCAATGAGCTTTTGTTGGTGTGCTTGATCACGGTTGCACCCTTAACGAGCTCTCAGGCTTTGTTCTGCTCTTATCGATCTCCGGCTGGAGGCTTTGAGTGTCGAGCGGAAGCTTCGTCGACCGAGGCGTCGAACTGTGTGCCGACCGCGCGGCAGCCAACGGCTGGTCTTGTGCAATGCCTTGAGCCAACCGGCCACATAGTTGCGATGCCGCTCAGGACTCAGGATCCAGCGTGCGATGTACGACGAGCCAACACCAAGCAGAAGGATGCGCCCAATCCACATGCTGAGGTTTAGGCGGCGAGGTTGCGGAAGCGGGTGAACTGTGGCTCGAACAGCAGCTTCACCGTGCCTACTGGTCCGTTGCGGTGCTTGGTCACGATCACTTCCGTGATTCCCCGGTCGGGAGTTTCCGGGTTGTAGTACTCGTCGCGGTAGATCATCAGCACCAGATCGGCGTCCTGTTCAATCGAGCCCGATTCGCGCAGGTCACTGAGCATTGGTCGTTTGTTGGTTCGCGATTCCACGCCACGGCTGAGCTGGGACAGGGCGATCACCGGAACATTTAGTTCACGGGCCATCCCCTTGAGAGCTCGTGTGATTCTTGAAATTTCCTGCACGCGGTTGTCAGGACTGGATCCTTCCATCAGTTGCAAATAGTCGATCACGATCAGACCGAGTTCCTTGCCCTGTTCGGCCATCAGCCGCCTGCAGAGCGAACGCATCTCCAGCACGCCCGAGTTGGGTTTGTCGTCGATGTAGATCGGCAGCTGGCCGAGGGTGTTGATGCCCTGGCCAAGTAGCGGCCATTCCTCCTGTTGGAGACGGCCTGTGCGCAGCCTGCCCGCTTCGATGCCCACTTCCATCGAGAGCAGCCGATAGGTGAGTTGCTCCTTGCTCATCTCCAGTGAGAACACACACACGGGCAGGTCATGCAACTGAGCCACGTTCTTGGCCAGATTGAGCACGATGGATGTTTTGCCCATGGCCGGGCGTCCGGCCACGATGATCAGATCACTGCGCTGCAGGCCCTGGGTCATGGCGTCCAGGTCGTAGAAATTCACCGGAATGCCTGCCACCGAGGTGCCCAGCGAGCGGCTTTCGATTTCGTTGAAGGTGCTAGTCAGAATTTCGGCGGTGGGCGTCAAACCCTGAGATGGCTTCTCCTGACTGATGGCGAAGATGGTCTGCTCGGCCTTGTCGAGCACCTGCTCCATTGGCAGGCCCTGATCGAAGCCCAGCTGGATCACTTCGTTGCCTGAGCGGATCAGCTGCCGGCGCAGATACTTATCCATCACCAGGCGTGCCACCTGCTCGATCGAGGCGGTGGAGGCCACGCGCTCCACCAGCTCCACCAGCCGGCTGCTGCCTCCAACCTTCTCGAGTGCACCAGTGTCTGCCAGCCAGGCGGTCATAGCGGTGAGATCGGTGGGTTTGCCCTGGCTGTGGAGCATCACCGCGGTGCGAAAGATCTCCCGATGTGCGTTGAGATAAAAGGCTTCCGGTTGCAGCACGTCGGCCACGCGACCGATTGCATCTGGGTCGAGCAGGATGCCACCCAGCACCGCTTCTTCGGCCTCCAGGTTTTGCGGCGGGATCGAATCCGGCAGGGCCTCGAAGCTGGGCTCTTCACGCCTGCGACCTTGGCCGAAACCGCGGCGCTCCCCCTCGGTGGACTCGCCACCGGACTCTGACAAGGGAACGCTCACCATGGCGGCAGCAGCTCAGAAAGAAAGATCACTCTGACGCACCTTGTCGGTGACATCAGAGTCATTTTTGATCTGTGCTCAGTAGCTGACCACTTCCAGGTTGATTTCAGCACTCACTTCGCTGTGCAGCTTGACCTGCACCTTGTAGTTCCCTGTCCGATGGATATCGGGCACGGTGATGTCACGGCGATCCACTTCTTTCTTGGTGGCCTCTTCGATCACCTCGGCCACATCACCGTTGGTGACAGTGCCGAACAGCACGTCGTCCTCTCCCGTTTGCTTCTTCACCGTGAAGCGACCGATGGTGTCGAGTGCTGTGCGGAAGGCGACGGCTTCCTCCTTAAGAGCGGCTTGGCGCTCAGCTTCCTTGGCCCTGCGGTGCTCCACCTGTTTCATCACCGCTGGAGTGACAGGCACGGCTTTGCCGAAGGGCAGCAGGAAGTTGCGGGCATAGCCAGGGGCAACTTCCACCAGATCTCCGTCTCGGCCGAGGCTGAGGACGTCCTCGTTCAGTACAACTTGTACGCGCTTGGCCATGGGAGAACGATCCTGACAACGACTGATGAGCGATCGACAACTTTACGACTTCACGGGCAGGCGCACTTTGGTGGCCAGGCCCAGAGCACGCATCAGACGGATGTGCTCCCAGGTGAGGTCAATCTGACCCGCTTGCAGGCCGTGACGCGCTGAGTGGGGGAAAGCGTGGTGATTGTTGTGCCAGCCTTCGCCAAAGGTCAGCGCTGCCACCCACTTGTTGTTGCGGGAAGCGTCGCCACTTTCAAAGGCCACAGTGCCCCAGGTGTGGGTGGCGGAATTCACCAACCAGGTGACGTGGTACACGAACACCAGGCGCAGAGGAATACCCCAGAGCACCAGGGCCCAGCCGCCTGCACCGGTCGCTGTGCCGATCCAGAACAACAGACCGGCCAGGGGTAGCTGCAGCACCAGGAACCAGTTGTTCAGCCAGCGGTAATAGGGGTCCTTGGCCAGATCACCGGTCATGCGGGGCACCTCCTGCATCGCTGGAATCGAATTGAACATCCAGCCCATGTGGCTCCACCAAAAGCCCTTGTTGCTGTTGTGGTGATCCGCATCCGTATCGGAATACTTGTGGTGATGCCTGTGCAGTCCGGCCCAGTCGATTGGTCCGTGCTGGCAGCTCAGGGCGCCGCAGGTGGCAAAGAAATGCTCCAGCCAGAGCGGCACTCGGAACGAGCGGTGTGAGAGCAGCCTGTGATAGCCGATGGTGACGCCAAGGCAGGCGGTGACCCAATACAGCACCAGCAGGCTGGTGACGGCTTCCCAGCTCCAGAAGGTAGGAGCGAGTGCCAGCAGTCCCAGGGCATGAATCACGATCATGAATCCGATCGTTACCCAGCTTTTTTCGCTCTTGGGAGAGGTGTTCGACTTGCTCCTGGGGCGCCGGTAGGGCTTGATTGCCAGCCTGGGTCCACGATGCGAAACTGATCTCCGACTGGGTGGCAAAGGCGTTCTAATCGCGCTTGGTGCCATGACTTGATCCCGGTTGATCTCTGCACACTACACGCGATACGGATACGTATCAACCAATGGATAAGGCAAGCGGTTCTGATCATGTGACCAAGGGTTACCGCCAGCGCCTTGAAGAAGGGCGCCAGGCGATGGCTCACCTCATTCATGTGTGGCATGAGCGCAACGGCTGGTCCCACAAGGTGTTGCCCGCCCTGGCCGATGCTCTGGACCTCGGCCGTGTGCACAACTCCCAGATCTCCAATCTCCGCAATGGCAAGCTCTCGTCTCCGGGGCCGGAGGTTTTTCTCGCACTCGGCCAGGCGAATGCGATGCTGCATCAGGGCCTGGATCCGATCCGAGATCAGCTGGCGGACGTTCACCCCGACCTGTTGCGGGTGTTGAGCGACAGTTCCGTGCCCCTGCTCGCTGCCAATGGTGCGCCCCTTGGTGCCGGCGAGCTGCTTGAAATCTTTGTGGGCCTAGGCCCGTTGCCGCCAGGATTCGATTGGCGGATTGATCAAACTGAAGCAGCTTCCCTGAGTGCGGCGATCGCCGACAGTCTTTGTCGTGGGCAGGCCTGGCGACAGTGTCGCGATCAGGTGATGGAGGCCTATCCGGTCACCAAAAACCAACGCCGTGAGCGTTTTGCCGAAGTGATGGCCGGCCTCAGGGAATACAGCGCCGAGGAGCTCGATGGCGAGTTCCTCGATCTTCATGCCACTCATCTGGCCCTCGAAGGCAGCCAGGGGCAGAGTGCTGAGGCGTTTCTGGCCGAATTGCGAACGGTTGCTCAGCCGGGGTAGCGGGCCTGACGCACGCGTCGGGTGAGTCCAAGCTTCTGCAGCATCCGGATGTGCATCCAGGTGATATCGAACTCGAACCAGCGCAGTCCGTGGCGGGCACTGCCTGGATGGGCGTGATGGTTGTTGTGCCATCCCTCTCCGAAGGACAAAACGGCCACCCACCAGCAATTGCGTGAGAGATCAGGGCAGTCGAAATTGCGATAACCGAAGGCGTGTGTGGCCGAGTTCACCAGCCAGGTGACGTGATACACGACGACCAGACGCAAGGGAATGGCCCACAGCACCAGACCGACGCCGCCTCCATGCACCTGAGCCGCGTTGCCATACCAGTAGAGCGCCAGACCGATCGGGATCTGCAAGACCAGGAACCAGCGATCAAGCCATACATAGAAAGGATCCTTTAGCAGGTCTCCACCGAATCGCTCCTTGTGCTCAAGAGCAGGGATTTCGTGCAGCATCCACTCGCTGTGGCTCCACCACAGTCCCCGACCTGCATCGTGGTGATCATTGGGTTGATCAGAAAATTTGTGATGGTGACGGTGCAAGGCCACCCAGTCGATTGGGCCGCTCTGTGCGGCCAGGGTGCCCATGATCACAAGCACCCGTTCAAGCCAGCGGGGAACCTCAAAACTGCGGTGAGCCACCAGCCTGTGCAAGCCCAGTGTCACTCCGAGCACCGTGGCCCAGTAGAGAACGGCGAAGGCCACAACTCCCTGAATGCTCCAGAACCGTGGCAGCAGCGCAATGGTGGCCAGCACGTGCATCGCCACCATGAAGGAGGTGGTGCCACCTTTAAATTTGCGCTGTTTACGCGGCAGCCGTTCACGAGGCGCCATCACCGCTGCGCGCATTCGCAACTCGCGGTTTGAGCTGGTGGCTGCCGGAGTGGTTGTAACCAAGAAGCTTCTCCTTGAACCAGTTCTGTCGCGGTCGGAACGGCTACCGCCGAGACCAAAACAGTTGGTTGGGAGTGTGAATGTAAAAGAAAACAGCAGGCTTATTGCGGTTCTCCCATGGCACAGGATTCAAATCGCTACGCAGGGAGCACCGGTGCACAGGGGATGAATCTCAGTGATGCCAAGGACTTTGCCTGCAGGCAAGTGGCTGCTGTGCGAGAGCGTCAGCAGCCACTTGCCCGTCAGCGCACCGCTGCTGTGGCCGATCGACTGCAAAAGGTTCTGGCGGCGTTTGAGGCTGAACGGGTTGGGACTCAGCATTTCGCCTCTGTGAGTGGCTACGGGCACGGTGACCAGGGCCGTGAGGTGATCGACCGGGTGTTCGCTCGGGTGCTGGGCGCGGAAGCAGCGGCTGTGCGACTTCAGTTCGTAAGCGGTACTCACGCTATCGCTGCAGCCTTGTTCGGAGTGCTGCGGCCAGGCGATCGCCTGCTTTCCATTACCGGGCGTCCCTACGACACGCTTGAAGAGGTCATCGGTCTTCGTGGAGAGGGGCAAGGATCCCTTAAAGATTTCGGCATCGACTACGACGAGCTGCAACTCAACGAAGCCGGTGCTGTGGATGAGCAGGCCCTCGATCAGGCCCTGGCGCGACCCCATCGCCTGATCCTGATCCAGCGCAGCTGTGGTTACAGCTGGCGCCCATCGCTCAGCGTGCAGACCATCGGCCGGCTCTGTGCCCGCATCCACGAACGGCAGCCCGACTGCGTCTGCTTCGTGGACAACTGCTACGGAGAACTGGTTGAGGCCCATGAGCCACCGGAGGTGGGTGCGGATCTGGTCGCGGGGTCATTGATCAAGAACCTGGGAGGAACGATCGCGCCCGCCGGTGGCTACGTCGCCGGACGCGCCGATCTGGTGGAACAAGCCTGCTGCCGTCTCACCGCACCAGGGATCGGCAGCGAAGGGGGGACTGGTTTTGATCTGCACCGACTGTTACTGCAGGGTCTGTTTTTGGCTCCACAGATGGTGGCGGAAGCCTTGATCGGTGCTGATCTGGTGGCCGGTGTATTCGCTGATCTTGGGTTTCCTGTGCAGCCAGTAGCCGGCGCGCCGCGTAGTGACCTGATCCAGGCTGTGCAGTTGGGGGATCCTGAGGCCCTCAAGCTGATCTGCCGCGCCTTTCAGGCCTGTTCCCCGGTGGGCTCCTACCTCGATCCAGTGCCAGCATCGATGCCCGGGTATGTCAGTGATCTGGTGATGGCTGGTGGCACCTTTATCGATGGCAGCACCAGTGAGTTCTCCGCTGACGCGCCATTGCGAGAGCCGTTCAATCTCTACGTTCAGGGAGGCACCCATCACGCCCATGTCGAGCTGGCTCTAATCCAGGCGCTGCAAGCCCTGGCTGCGGCGGGACATCTGAATCTGGCGCACACTGATTGAGAGACGCTGGTGCGGCCCGATGGCCTTCGACTTCCCTGCCTCCTACCGCTATGCCGACAGCCATGAATACGCCTGGCAGGACGCTGATTTGATCCGTATCGGCCTGAGTGCCTATGCCGTGGATCAACTCGGCGACATTGTGTTTGTGGATCTCCCCGAGGTGGGTTCTGATCTCAGCCGTGGCAGCAGCTTCGGCACCGTTGAGTCGGTCAAGGCTGTTGAAGAGATGTATGCCCCCCTCAGTGGTGAGGTTGTGCAGCGCAATGAAGCTTTGCTGGCCAATCCCGAAGAACTGCAGAAGGATCCCCATGGTGAGGGTTGGTTGCTCGTGATCCGACCCAGCGATGTGACGCAGCTCGAGCAGTTGATGGACGCCACGACCTACTCCGCCAAGGTTGCTGCGACCTGATAACACATCGTCCGCCGGCACAAGTTGCTTAAAGTCGGCGCCTTCTGTTGCTGCACCATGACCCTGCTGGACCAGCGCGTGGTGGAGACGGCTTCAGCGAAGACTCTTCCGCCCTTCGCGCAGCGCCATATCGGCCCGGGATCCGCAGGCAATCAGCTGATGCTTGATCGGCTTGGTTTTGCTGATCTTGAGCGCTTTCTGCAGGCCGTGGTGCCCCAGGACATTCTCGATTCAAGTCCGCCGCAAGGGCAGCTGCCCGAAGGAATCGGAGAGGAGCAAGCTCTCTCTGAACTGCGCCAGCTTGCCGGGCTGAACCGTGTGACTCGGTCGTTGATCGGCCTCGGTTACTACGGCACCGTCACGCCTGCTTTGATCCAGCGACAGGTGCTGGAGAACCCCTCCTGGTATACGGCCTACACCCCTTATCAAGCTGAAATTGCCCAGGGACGTCTGGAGGCACTGCTCAATTTCCAGACGTTGATCAGCGAGCTGACCGGTCTGCCGATTGCCAATGCCTCACTTCTGGATGAGGCCACCGCAGCAGCGGAGGCCATGTCGATGAGCTTTGGTGTGTGTAAGCGAGTTGAAGCCACACGCTTTCTGGTTGATGCCGCCGTGCTGCCACAGACCCTGGCGGTTCTGCGCACCCGGGCCCAGCCGATCGGTGTGAAGCTCGACGTGGGCGAGCCTGATCAGTTCGTGTGGGGTGACGATGTGTTCGGAGTGCTGTTACAGCTGCCCGGACGCTGCGGCCGGCTTTGGGACCCTCGATCCTCTATGTCCAGGGCCCATGAGCATGGAGCCTTGGTCACTGTGGCCATTGACCCATTAGCGCAGGTGCTGCTGGAGCCGGTGGGTGCTCTCGGTGCCGATATCGCCGTGGGTAGTGCCCAGCGTTTCGGAGTGCCGATGGGTGGAGGCGGTCCCCACGCGGCGTTTTTTGCAACCCGCGATGCTTACCGCCGGCAGGTCCCAGGGCGCATTGTTGGGCAGTCGAGGGATGGCGAAGGCAATCTCGCCCTGCGCCTGGCGTTGCAGACCCGCGAGCAACACATCCGCCGAGACAAAGCCACCAGCAATATCTGTACAGCCCAGGTGCTGCTGGCGGTGATGGCCTCGTTTTACGCCGTTCACCACGGGCCGGAAGGTCTTGAGGCGATAGCGCGACGTCTGCTGCAGCTGCGCTGTCAGCTCGATGAGGGACTGCGTTCGCTTGGACTTGCTCTTCCGCAGGGATCACGCTTCGACAGTGTTGATGTGACCTGTGCTCAAGCGCCGCAAGTGCATCAACTGGCAGCTCGAGCTGGCTTCAACCTGCGACTCCTCCCCGATGGTGCGGCGATCGAACAGGCGGAAGGATTCGGTATCAGCCTGGATGAGCTCAGCGACAGCAAAGAGGTGTGCCGGCTGCTGGCACTGGTGGCGGAGGCCACCGGAGGCCAGCTGCCAGAACTGTCTGACACAGCCACGCACGAAGAGGCTCTGGAGGGCTTGCCGCTGCGATCCAGCCCCTGGCTGCAGCAGCCGGTGTTTCACCGTTATCGCAGTGAAACCGAGCTGCTTCGCTACATCCAGCGTTTGGTCAGCAAAGACCTCTCATTGGTTCACGGGATGATTCCGCTGGGAAGCTGCACCATGAAACTGAATGCTGCAGCGGAGCTGGCACCGGTGAGCTGGAGGGAGTTCGGGAGCATCCATCCCTTTGCTCCTGCTGACCAGCTGAAGGGCAATCAGCGCATGGCGCAGGACCTCGAGAGCTGGTTGGCTGAGCTCACCGGTTTCGCGGGTGTTTCCTTGCAGCCCAATGCTGGTTCTCAGGGCGAGTTCGCCGGTTTATTGGTGATTCGCGCCTGGCATCAGTCCCGTGGTGAAGGCCATCGTGATGTCTGTTTGATTCCCACCAGTGCCCATGGCACCAACCCCGCCAGTGCCGTGATGGCTGGGATGTGTGTGGTGCCCGTGGCCTGTGATGAGCAGGGGAATGTCGATGTGGACGATCTGCGCAGCAAGCTCTCTGAGCACGCCGATTCCCTGGCGGCTCTGATGGTCACCTATCCCTCAACCCATGGGGTGTTCGAGACCCGAATCCGTGAAATCTGCAGCCTCGTTCATGACCATGGCGGTCAGGTGTATCTCGATGGCGCCAACCTCAATGCTCAGGTAGGGGTCTGCAGGCCAGGGGCGTTCGGGGCGGATGTCTGCCATCTCAACCTGCACAAGACGTTTTGCATTCCCCATGGCGGCGGTGGTCCAGGGGTTGGTCCCATCGCTGTGGGAGAGCACTTGTTGCCGTTTCTTCCTAGTCATCCGCTGATGAATTGCGGTGGTGATCAGGCCATTTCAGCGGTGTCTGCAGCCCCCCTGGGTAGTGCCAGCATCCTGCCGATCAGCTGGATGTATCTGCGTTTGATGGGCCCAGCTGGACTAAGGCAGGCCACAGCTGTCGCTTTGCTGTCCGCCAATTATATGGCGCATCGGCTCGATTCCTACTACCCGGTGCTGTTTCGGGGAGAGGGAGGACTTGTGGCCCATGAATGCATTCTGGATCTCCGTGATCTCAGGCGCAGCGCAGGTCTTGAGGTGGATGACCTCGCGAAACGTCTGATGGATTACGGCTTCCATGCGCCGACGGTCAGCTGGCCAGTGGCGGGCACTGTGATGGTTGAACCCACGGAAAGCGAGAGTCTTGAAGAGCTGGATCGCTTCTGCGACGCCATGATCGCGATCCGGGCAGAAGTGGCTGCGATTGAAAATGGTCACAGCGATCGTGAGAACAATCCACTACGTCGTGCTCCTCACACCTTGAGTGCTGTGACGGCCGATCAATGGGATCGTCCCTATTCCCGTGAACAGGCAGCATTCCCCTTACCAGATCAGCGGCAAAGCAAGTTCTGGCCCGCTGTGGCCAGGATCGACAACGCCTATGGCGATCGCAATCTGATCTGCACCTGCCCCAGTGTTGAGGAGATGGCTGCGGCCCAGCCCACAGCGTCCCGGTCGATGGGTTAAATTTTACCGAAATCGGAAATTAATCTTCGATTTTTAATTGTGCAATGGAAACTTTGAGCACACTGCACAGCATTCACCGTCGCAAATAGGGAATCAATGAGTCGCGACACCAAAAACCACAAGCAATCCACCGAGCAAACTCCAGACTCGCTGCAGCTTCCCGACATTCCCGAATGCCTTCAAGCTGCTCTCGGCCGAGGACATACATTGCCGATTGAGGGCACCAATGTGCTCAGAGTTCCTTTCGGGATTCGTCAGGCAAGACGCCAGCGCCCAGAGCGTCCTGAGCGCTGGGCAACTCTGGTGATCCCTATTCAGTCCCAGGGATCGCCCACGCCACCACCTCAGGCTGCCTGAAGATTCAGGCGACTGAAATCAGGTTTGTCTCCTGCTCCAGTCGCCAGTCCAATAATGCTTTCACATCCGCCAGCGAGCAGGTAGGGGTGCGAAATGGCAAAAGTCGCATCGGGCTTCGTTCCGGTCTCACCAGCCAGCTGTTATTGCGTTGTTGCAGCAGAACAAAGCCGCGGTAGCGAATTGCGTACTGAGGATTCAGGGTCATGCCCATTCGTGGAATGGAGTTTGTGTTCTGACCTCGCTATTTCAGTGCGCTAGATGAGGTGTGCGCGTGAAAACCCGATTCTCTTTCGAATTGCTTTCTTTGGCTGTTGTTCATTTATGGGCTGTTCCTGATTCGCAGGCTGGTGTTGATTCATTCGCCGACGAATTGAGTCACAGCTTCAGTAGTGTCATCTGCATTAGGCGTTGCATCAGGTCAGCAATGCTTTCGTCCTTCGCTGGCTTCGCGTAATTGCTGAGCAGCTGGCGGCCTACAACCTGAGCGCCGAGATGGGTGAGTTGGATGCGCAGTGACACCAGCAGCTCCATCCCATTGCCGCCGGAGAAGCTGGCCATGGCGATCGGCCGTCCATTGAAGAGGGCCCGGAAATCATCTCCCTGAACAGATAGCCAGGCGAAGGCATTGGTCAGAACGGGAGGAATCGAACCGTTGTATTCCGGCGCGCAGATCACCCACCGCGGTGCTGCCATTAGTTGTTGCTGCAATGGCTGTATGCCATTCGGCATGCCTTGCTCCTTCACGCGCGGTGTGAACAGGGGAAGTTCGAGTGTGGTGAGGTCGAGCAGGTCGGCGCTGCTGCCCAGCGCGCGTGTCTGGTCCACAAAGCGTTGAGCCAGTTTGAGGTTCTCGCCGTTGCTGGCGGCAATCACCAGCACATCAGCACTGTTCGCCTTGCTCATGATCTGCGTTCGCGTTAGAGGTTGAATTGTGACGACTCTTTCGGGCTTGTGCTTGCCGAGTAGTCGTTGTCGTGTTGGCTGCTCTCTTTAGTAGTTAGCTCCGCTGCGTCGGTGGTGGACGGCTGTGGAGGCTTCCTGATCCAACACGCCGCCGTGATCAAGCTCGGCATAGATCAGCCAGTGGTCTCCGCATTCCATCCGCTGGCTCACTCGCCCTTCCAGCCAGGCGAGCGCCTCGGGAAGCAGCGGTTGTTCATTCGGACTGGTCTCCAGTTCCAGACCGCTGAACCGGTCGGCCCCTGGTTGAAACGGTTGCAGGAACTGTTTCATTGGTCCGCTTTCGCGTCCCTCGGCAAGCACGTTCAGCGCAAAGCGATCGCCCTTGTGCAGAAGAGCTTCTACGGCGCGGTCCTTGGCCACCGCCACAGTCAGGCCAGGAGGAGTGAAGCTGGCTTGGCTGACCCAGCTCGCCACCATGGCGCCGCTGAGTTCGCCTTTGCGGGTGGTGAGGATGCAGAGGGATCCCACCACGCGTCCAAGCGCCAGCACAGCCGGATCGCTGCGGCTTTCGCTCATGCTTCCGGCATTGCGCCGCTGGGCACGTTTTTCAGCCTGCAGAAGTTTGCGGGCGAAACGCGTGCCGGTTTCCTCCAGCTCCTTCACCATGGCGCGATCAGGGCTGAATTTGACCCGGATCGGGTCGAAGCCGAAACTGAAGCCGCCATCGCGCAGCTTTGTTTCCAGCAGATCGACAGCTTCGCCGCTCCAGCCAAAGCTGCCGAAGACTCCCACCGGCTTGCTGCGGTCACCCTCCGCCAGCAGTGTTCCCAGGGCGGAGACCACCGGCGTGGGAGCGTGACCACCAAGAGTGGGTGAGCCGATCAGGATTCCATCCGCAGACTGGATGGCGGCAACCAGCTCCTCCGACGGTGTGAACTCGCAGTTGAGGCTGGTGACCCGGATGTCAGTGCGACTGACGCCCCTACCCAGGGCATCGGCAATCGCCGAGGTGTTGCCGTAGGCACTAGCGAACAGCAAAACCACATTGAGGCTGGATTTCTGGTGACTTTCTCCCCAGCGGTGGTAATCGTTCAGCAGGCTGCGCCAGCTGGCATCGATGGCCGGACCATGGGCCGGCGCAATCGTGCGGATGCTCAGTTCCTCCAGGCGCTCCACAAGCAGGTCGACTTTGCGGGCCATCGGCGCCATCAGGCAGTCGTAGAAATGGCGCCGCTCCTCTTCTGTGCTGCTCCGGTTAGCTTCGGCCCAGGCGCTGGTGCAGAGATGGGCGCTGAAAAACTTGTCGCTCATCAACAGCCCGTATCGCTGTTCGAAGGCCATCAAGCCACCCGGCCACCGCGGCGTTGGTGCCGGCAGCAGCAGCAGGTTGCGCCCATGGCTGAGTGCCTGTGTCTCTTCCCGTCGAATCACTCTCAGTGGCGGGAAATGAGGCAGTGGTGGTTGATGGTCCTCTTCCACTCCAGGGGGCGAGGGCTTGCGCTGGTTCCAGAGTTCTTCCAGCAGTTTGGCGCCAGGATTGGACGCAATCAGTTCAAGGCCTGGATAAATCCGGGCCAGTTCCTGAAGCAACGCTACGCGGTTGGGGTTCACATGTCCCACCACAATCAGCAGGGGCTGATCCGTGGCTGGCAGAACTTTCAACAGTGCTGGCAGAAAGACGCTGCTGTAGGCCATCCCCGGTGGATGCACCAGAACGGCGAGTTGCTCAACTCCTGCGGCATCAGGGCCTGCCTCGAACAGAAAACTGTTGGCAGTGCTGCCACGCTCCAGCGCATATTCCAGCTCGAACCGCAGCCGCTGGGGGCTGAGCCCCCGCAGGCAGACAAGGCCGCGGTCAACCGGCAGGGTGATGACCTGCCGATCAGCGGACGCCGAGCTGGCCGCGACAGTTGCAGCCATCAATAGTGGTTGCCTGTCTTGCGGTGATGGACGGCCGTTCGTCCATCGATGTCAGCCACGTTTCCCTGCTCCACCAGCGCGTAGATAATCCAGTGATCCGGCCCTTCCATCCGCTGTTCCACCCGGCAGCTCAGATAGGCCAGCGCATCCGTGAGCACAGGACCACCCTCAGCGGCTCCATGCAGCACGTTCACCCCTTCGAATCGATCGGCTCCGGGGGGGAAACGCTTCAAAAAGTGCTGCATCAGAGGCTTGTAGCGCTCTTGCCGCAGCACGTTGATCACAAAGCTGTCGCCAACCTGCATCAGTGCTTCGATCGCGCGATCCTTGGCCACTGCAACACTCAGGCCGGGGGGGCGAAAACTGGCCTGGGCCACCCAGCTGGCCACCATCGCACCACTGCGGCGCGCATCACCTTCGCCTTGGCTCGCCGTCACGATGTACAAACCGCCGGTGAGGCGACCGAGCGCCTTGTCGAGGTTGGCGTCGATGCTGCGCAGCGCTTCGATCGATTTCTTCCTGGTCAGAATCTGGCCAAGGTCGGTGCCAGATTCCTCGCAGCGTTGGTAATCGCCGCCCTGGGGCAGTTGGCGGATGCGCAGCGGTTCAAAGGCCGGCTTCAGCCCCTGATTGCGCAGCTGCTCGGCCACGGCATCGATCGGCTCGTCATTGCCACCGAAAGCGTCGTAGACCCCAACAAGCTGTTTGGGCTGAAGAGCGGCCAGCAGGGTGCCGATCGATGCCTGCAGTTCACCATCCGGTTCCGCTGGCCAGGTGGGGACCACCACCGCCTTGGCTTCCCCGACCAGAGCGGTGAGTTCCTGCGGATCGGTGGCTCGCAGATCCACCAGCTGAACCTGTGCATCGGCTTTGCCGATGCCATGGGCAATGGCCTGGCTGAGGCGGTCTGAGAAGCCGTATTGGCTCAGGTAGCAGACGGCTGCGTAGCTGTCGCCCTTGCTGCGTTGGCTGCTCCACTCTCTGTAGTCGTTCAACCAGTGGCTGAGGTGTTGGCGCAGCAGGGGGCCGTGCCCCACAGCGACGGTGTTGATCTCAGGCAGCGCATCCATGCGCTTCAGCGCCTGCAGCACGCTGCGGGCATTGGGGCCCATCAGGCAGTCGTAGTAGAAGCGGAAGTCCGGTGCGATGGCCCCGGGGTCCGAGTCAAACAACTCCTCGGAGCAGTAATGCAGTCCGAAGGCATCGCAGGTGTAAAGAATGCCGCTGCCGTGATCGAAGGAGAAGATCGTGTCGGGCCAGTGCAGGTTCGGGGCACTCAGGAACTCGAAGCGATGCTGCACGCCACTGTCCGGACTGGTGCCCAGATCCAGTTCATCGCCGGTTTTCACCGCGCGTGAGTTGAAGGGCCGATGAACCTGGTCCTTGAGAAACTGGATCGCCACCTTGGAACCCACGATCTCGATCTCGGGATTGAGGTCGATCAGATCGCCGATCAGTCCGGAATGATCCGGTTCGGTGTGACTCACGATCAAATGGTCGATCGACATCGGATCGATCTGCTCCTTGAGCAGTGGCACCCAGGTGTCACGGAACTTGGCGTGGCTGGTGTCGATCAGGGCAGTGCGTTCGCCGCGCACCAGGAAGGCGTTGTAGGTGGTGCCGTTGCGTAGCCCAAATTCGATATCAAATCGGCTGCGTTCCCAGTCCAGGGAACGGATGGTGGTGCTGTCAGGCGCGATCGACTCGCACTGCAATGTGAGTCGGGGGGTCACAGCAGTGGAATTCGTGCTGTTCAGGCTTGCCGTGACCATGACTGAATCGAGCGTTGTAACCAACTTTACGAAGATCTTCAGGTCATCGGACCCGGGCTGAGGGCTCCGGCGACACGAGGCAACCAGTCCACCAGGCCTGGTACCGCGATAATCAAGGCTAGGACTGCAACCTGCAGGCCGACAAACGGCAGAGCGCCCCGATAGATGTCGCGCGTGCTGACTTCATCGGGTGCCACGCCGCGCAGATAGAACAGCGCAAAGCCGAACGGCGGTGTGAGGAAGGAGGTCTGCAGATTGGCGCCGATCATCACGCCGAACCACACCAGAGCTTCGGGACCCAGCAGCTGACGGGCTGCAGGAAGTAGCAGCGGAACTGCGATGAAAGCGATTTCGAAGAAATCGATGAAGAAGCCCAGCAAGAAGATGATCAGCATGCTGAACACCAAGAAACCCACTCGTCCTCCCGGCAGGTTGAGCAGCAAATCGGAAATCAGCTGATCGCCGCCCACACCGCGGAACACCAGGCTGAAGGCGGTGGATCCCATCAGGATGGCCATCACCATGGCAGTGGTGCGCATGGTGCTTTCACAGACATTCGAGAGTTTTTGACGGCTGAAACCGCCATTGAGGCCTGCTAGCACCATGGCGCCGACCGCGCCAATCACGCCCGCTTCTGTGGGTGTCGCAATGCCGAAGAAGATGCTGCCCAGCACCGCAACGATCAGAGCGATCGGTGGCAACACTGATTGCAACAAACGCAGAGGATGACCGGAGCCGCTGAGCTCGGGCTTGAGTTCGGGGGCCAGTTCTGGCTTGAGAGCGCTGATCACCAGCACATAGATGGCGAATACCGTCGACATCAGTAGGCCTGGAACCAGCGCCCCGATGAACAGATCACCGACTGAAATTCCGAGTTGATCGCCCAGCACCACCAGAACAATGCTGGGGGGAATGATTTGGCCGAGGGTGCCTGACGCCACAATCACCCCTGTGGCGAGGCTCTTGTCGTATCCCGCCCGCAGCATGGCGGGCAGGGAGATCAACCCCATGGTGGTGACGGTTGCTGCCACCACACCGGTTGTCGCCGCCAGAAGCGAACCCACCAGAACGACGGCCAGCGCCAGTCCGCCGCGCAGACGGCCCAGCAGCCTGCCCATGGTTTCCAGTAGCCGTTCAGCGATGCCGGAGCTTTCCAGCATCGAACCCATGAACACAAAGGCGGGGATGGCCAGCAGGGTGAAGTTGGCCATGATCCCCAGGATTCTTTGGGGAAGGGCGGTGACGAACTGTGGTTCGATCTCACCGCTGAGCATGCCCAGCAGGGCGAAGATCACCCCGACACCACCCAGACAGAACGCAACGGGAAACCCGCTCAGCAACGCCACGATCAGCGCCAAGAACATCCCGGGAGCTAGGACCGTGGAGGGGTCGAAGCTGATCACCCAGCCAAGGGCTTCGACTTCGATCACAGCGGGGTACCTCCCTGCGGGGGCTGATCTTCGGCAGCCTTTGTGATTTCGGGGCTACCGACTGCCAGTCGCAGGCGCAGCGCTTCGGCGATTCCCTGCAGCCCGAGCAACAGAAAGCCCAGGGGAATCAACGATTTCACCCAGGTGCGCGGCAGACCGCCAGGGTCGGGTGACATCTCGGCAATGCTCCAGGAGCGCAGCGCCGGCGCAATCGAGATCGCCATCACCCCGAAGGCGAAGGGCAGCAGCAGCAGCAGGATGCTGTTGAGCTCCTGACGGTTGCGACGGCGTGGTGACCAGCGGCTTTGCAGCACATCCACTCGGACATGGCCCTGTTTCTGCAGGGTCCAGCCGAGGCCGAGCAGAAAAATCAGATCAAAGAGATACCACTGGGCCTCGATTAGACCGTTAGAGCTGAGATTGATGCCGATGGCTGAACCGAGATAGCGGCCGACAACGTTCCAGATTCCGATGGCCAGCATCAGCAGCACGGACCAGCGTGCTAGCCAAGCGGCCGCGGCATTGATGCGATCAAACAGTCGCACCACACCGGAGAGAGGTTCGCTCATTCTTCACCTCTCTCGGCGCTGGTGTTGAACTTCACCAGCGGCAGCTCGTTGATGCGATTCCAGTTCAGGGTTTCCTTCTGGAATAGCCGCCAGCGTTCCAGCAAGTCCCGGAAGCTGGCATCGCCAGCCGCTAGATCGGCGAATAAGACGCTGGTGGCTTCCTTGGCTGCTTTGAGGATGTCGTTGCTGTAGGCCTCAAGTTTGATTCCCTGTCGCCTGAGTCTCAGCAGCGCCTCGCTGTTGCGTTGTTCGTATTTGCTGAGCATGCCCAGATTGGCTTGGTAGCAAGCCGTGCTGAACATGGCCTGATACTCCTCAGGGAGTTTGTCCCAGGCACTGCGGTTGACCAGCGCGGCCAGGCTCGGCCCTGGTTCCCACCATCCTGGGTAGTAGTAGTACTTCGCTGCTTTGGGGAGGCCGAGCTTCTCGTCGTCATAGGGGCCAGTGAACTCTGCGGCGTCAATGGCTCCCCGCTCCAGTGCCAGATAGATCTCCCCGCCTGGCAAGACCTGAACGTTCACCCCAAGGCTTGCCATCACCTTGCCTCCCAGTCCTGGGATGCGCATCTTCAGGCCTTTCAGAGACGCCAGATTGTCGATAGGTCGTTTGAACCAGCCGCCAAGCTGACCGCCCGTATTTCCGGCAGGGAAGCTCTTGGCGCCGAAATCGGCGAACAAGGCGTCCATCGCCTCATTGCCGCCACCTTCATAAAGCCAGGCATTCTGTTGCTGGGCGGTGAGCCCAAAGGGCACAGCGGTGCCAAAGGCGAAGGCGGGATTCTTGCCCACGTAGTAGTAGCTGGCTGTATGGCCGCATTCCACGGAGCCCGCTTGAACCGCATCCAGCACTTCGAGTCCGGGAACGATTTCACCGGCGGCAAACGGTTCGATCGTGAACCCTCCGCCACTCATTGCCTTCACCTGTTCACAGATGGTTTCGGCACCTCCGTAAATGGTGTCGAGCGAGACCGGCCAGCTTGTCGCCATCCGCCAGCGCACCTGGGGAAGGCCACTGCCGCGTCCTGTTTCAGCACGACGAATCGTGCAGGCGCTCAGTGCTCCGGCTCCGGCTGCAGCGGCGAGCGCTTGCCCACTGGTCCGGAGCAGCTGCCGACGTTGCATGACGTGCTCCTGCTTTGGTCGCCGATGAGACGACGCTGATCCTGGGAAGGATATCGATCAGTTCCTGCGTGACCCTGTTTTCGCAATCAAAAAAAGCCCCCTGCCTTGGCAGAGGGCTGAATCGTTCTCTTGATCCTTGAGCTGACTTGAGTCTCAGTTTTCCACCTTCACCGACACGGTGGTGCGGTTGTCCGTTTTGGGAGCTTCGATAGTGAGGATGCCGTCGCGGTAGCTGGCCCGCAGCGCATCGCGGTCAAGGGAATGGGCGAAGCGAAAGCTGCGGCTCCAGTTGCCATAGCGAAATTCGCTGAGCAGGGTGTTGTCTGTCGACGCTTCGGCCTCATCGGCTGCATTGGCCTGAGGATTTAGACGCTCAGCGCTGACGCTGAGACTGCGATCGCTGGCTTTCACGTCGATGCTGGCGTGAGCGACACCAGGCAGTTCCAGGCGAATGGAGTAGTGATCTTCGGTTTCGTGAATTTCGGCGGCTGGTACACGTTCGACCTGTGACAGCTGCTGGTCGAGACGCTCGAACAGATCAAATGGTGATTGACGCAGGGTGATCATGGGTAACTCCTAAAGAGTGATGTTGATGGGGTGTTGACATCACCCACATCGCCAATATGTGCGGTCTGATTGACTCTGAGCAGGGGGACAACCGCCCTATTTGGTTCGGTCCAGACCACCGAGTTCGGTTGTTACGACAGCCCTTTCGCAACAACCGAACATCAGCACATGTCACTCAGAGCCAGCACCAACTTGAGAATGCTGCCGCTTGCCCGCAGTTGAGGCCTTGGTCATCCCATAGGGTCCAGATTCTTGCGTTGTTGATCATGAATCGTTGACCGGTTCGTGACACTCTGATGCCGCTATAACCCTCGAAAGCGTCCTGTTTATGCGCACGTTGCAGGGCGGAAGCGCGTTGCTTGCGAGCTCCTTCCTCCGCCGTGTAACGGGAGGGCATGCCGATCATCTCTTGCCAAGACCGCTCCCAAAGGCGCAGAGCGGTGGCATTGGCATAAATCAGGCGGGGATCACGGCTGTTGTCGTGGGCGAGAACGGCCATCTTGCTGCTAAACAGGTCCTTGGCTGGGTCGCCACAGGTCAGCAGTGGACGCTTGAAGGCCCGTTGGTGAGACAGCATCAGTCTGGAGATCAGGCACTGGGATGAAGGCGTCTGCCAGGGCGCTGATTCAGCCACCGGCTGCCATGGCTTCCAGCATGGCCCGCTGTGCCAGGGCCTGACCCTGATCGCGCAGGTGCTGAAGAAAGCGAGGTCTTGATTCGGGGAAGCGTGGCTCCTCAGCGAGGGGAAGATCACCTGCCGCATCAAGGCCTGTATCTCCTTCCATGGCAGGGGTGATCACGACCAGATCACCGTCGAGGTTGGCCTCGTAACGCCACCAGAGCGTGGGGTCCAGGACCGCTGGATGCGGCGGCGTGATGGTGTCGTCAGGGTTCGACCCGCCGCCATCCGCGGATGGCGTTGATTGGCTTGCAGCCTTTGTCTGTTCAGCCCTGGCCTGCAGGGCCTTGAGCCGATGTTCAGCAAGGTTTTCCAGCAGTTTCGTTCGCGTGCGCCCCCTCAGCTGAAACAGCACGAACGGGTCTTCACTGAAGCGTTCTCCCATCAGGAAGTACACCGCACTGATGTGCTTGCAAGGATTGGCCTTATCCGGACAGCTGCATTCACTGCGCACCTCTTGCAGCTTGAAGGGGAAGAGCCGGCGGCCACTGGCCGCAAAGGCACGTTCGATGTCAGCCGGCATGATTCCGGCCAGGAGCTGTGCTGACCAGCGGGCTTTTTGTGTAAGGGCTTCCAGTACAAAGCCCCAGTCCTCATCGCTCAGCACATCCAGCCAGAGCTTCACTTTGTAAGGGTCTTCATCGGTTCCCTGAACACGGGCATGAACCCGTCGACCCTCGAATCGAATCGAAGTCACGTGTCCTTCACGGGCGTAGGTCCAGGCCCGTTCGAGGCGTTTTTTGAAGCGGTAGGAGTTGATCAGCTCCATCCACTGTTCAACCCACCAGGGTTGCTGGCCGAGCCCCTCGTCACTCAGTGAGGTGTTGATGCCGCTGTTGTTGGGGGTGATGGTCATCGCGTCAGGAGGGATTGTCTTCTAGGCTCACCAGCTCCTTGAGCTGGCCCATTTCGAGTCCTCCGAGCCATTCCTCGCCGGAGCCCACGATGTCTTCCGCCAGTCTGGACTTCTCGCGGATCATCCGGTCAATCTTTTCTTCCACCGAGCCGCTTGTGATGAACTTGTGCACCATCACGCGGTTGGTCTGTCCGATGCGATAAGCCCTGTCTGTGGCTTGGTTCTCCACGGCTGGGTTCCACCATCGGTCGATGTGGAACACATGGCTGGCTCGGGTGAGATTAAGGCCCACGCCACCGGCCTTGAGTGAGAGCAGGAACAGTTGGGGGCCGCGGGGATCTTCCTGAAAACGATCGACCATGGCCTGCCGCTCTGTCTTGCTGGTGCTGCCGCTGAGGAAGGGCACCTCGCTGCGCCAGCGGCGTTGCAGATACTCCCTCAGCAACGTTCCCCATTCCGCGAACTGGGTGAATAGCAGAGCGCGGTCGCCGGCCTCGACCACTTCTTCGAGGATTTCTTCGAGCCGTTGCAGCTTCGCTGAACGTTGCAAGAAATCCTCGCTTGCGTCTTTCTCCTTCAGCGCAAGGGCGGGATGGTTGCAGATCTGTTTCAGGCGGGTCAGCAGTCCCAGCACCTGGCCATGACGTTTGCCCCGCGGAGCACGGGCAATGGCATCGAGGGTGTCCTCGACGGTTTTGGCATAGAGCGATTTCTGTTCCTTGCTCAGCCCGACCCATTCGCTCAGCTCCACCTTCTCCGGCAGATCAGAGATGATCGCCTTGTCGGTCTTCAAGCGCCTGAGGATGAAGGGTCCCACCCGCGACTTGAGGTCTCTTAGAGACGACATGTCGCCGTAGCGTTCAATCGGCATGCGATAGCGCTGGCGGAAGAATTCCTCCTCGCCCAGAACCCTGGGATTGAGGAAATCCATCAGGGCCCACAACTCACTCACCCTGTTCTCCACCGGCGTGCCGGTGAGGGCGATGCGAAAGCGGGTGCCCTTGTGGGTGCGGGCCAGATCGCGTGTGGCCTGGCTCTGCTTGGCCGAGGGGTTCTTGATGGCCTGAGCTTCATCGATCACCGTTCCCTGCCAGTCGAAGCTTTCCAGCAGCTCGATATCCCGCTGCACCAGTCCGTAACTGGTGAGCACGAGGTCAACATCCTTTAAAGCCTTTTTGAGAGCAGCCAGAGTCGTGGGCCGTTTGGGGCCGTAGTGCTCATGCACGTTGAGCTCAGGGGTGAAGGCTGCGGCCTCCCGTTTCCAGTTGGTCAGCACCGATGTGGGGGCCACTAGCAGTACGGGCTTCTTCAGTTCCTGTTCCACCTTGAGGTGTTGTAGGAAGGCCAGCAGCTGGATCGTTTTGCCCAGGCCCATGTCATCAGCTAGGCAGGCTCCCTGGTCGAAACGATGCAGGAAAGCGAGCCAGCCCAGCCCACGCTCCTGATAAGGCCGCAGTTGTCCGCAGAATCCTTCAGGTGCCGGCAGTGGATCCGGCGATTTCTGCTGGTGGTACTGCTCAAGGACCCCCTGAAGCCGGGGGCCGGCATCGAAGGCGTGCACGGGAAGGCGCATCAGCGTGTCGCCCTCGGTTGCGGTCAGTCTCAGGGCGTCGTCCAGACTGAGCTCAGGATTGGCGCTGCAGAAGCGTTCAGCGTTCTTAAGGTCATTGGGGCGCAGTTCAATCCAGGCTCCCTTGTGACGCACCAGCGGGCTGCGTTTACCACTCAGGCGTTCCAGTTCGCGCAGGGTGAGCGTGACGCCACCGATCATCAGCTCCCAGCTCCAGTCGAGGCTCTCTCCCAGAGTGAAGCCGCGGGACCGCTCGGGCAGTTCAGCTTTGATCGCCAGTCCTAGTCGGCTGGCCAGCCCGCCGGAAAGGCTCGGCGGCAGATCGACGCCCACACCCACATCGCGAAGTTGGCGTGCGGCCGTGCGCACCAGCACGAAGGCTTCGGCAGGGGTCAGCTGCATCGCTTCCGGTGTGGCGCTTTCGAGGCCCCGCTCGATCGGTGCGAACACCGTCAAGGCTCGGCCCATGCCTTCCAGCAGCACTTCACTGGGATGCTCCACGGGAATCTCTCCCAGCTGAAGACCCTTGGGGCCTGCAGCCCACGCGGTACTGGCCGGCAGCTTCAGTGTGGGGTCCGACTCCGCCTGCAGGAAGAAGCGCAGGGGCCATAGTTCCTCGCCCTCAGACGGAGTAGCCAGTTCGAGGCAGGCCCGTGCCGCAGCAACATTGCCGGCCACGCCCTCTCGCCAGTGGTGGCTTGCGGTGGCTAGACGCTCGGCATCCTCATCATTGAGGTTGATCACGCCGGTCTCAGAGCTGAGAGCCTCTTCCCAGGCGCAGAGCAGTGGGTCTAAGCCTTCTTGATCAGTGCTGAAGCCTTTGCGCAGCTGCGCATCCAGCAGGTCTTCCAGCAGGGTGGCCACGCGCAGCCGACCGCTGCGGGGTCGACAACAGGCCACGGGATTGGCGGCTCGCATCGCTTCCGGTCGGAGCCTGGTCATGCGGTTGCTGCGTCGCCCGGTCGGTTCGCGCCAGGGCAGGGCACAGGTGGCAACTAGGGGCAGTCCCGCCGCTAGATCCTCCAGCCGGCGCCGGTCTTCCTCCCGATTCAGCAGTGGCACCCAGCGGGCTCTGTGGGGGTAGCCCTCGCCTTTGCTCAGCTCCACCTGGGGTAGCCAGCGGCCTCGTGCCACCAGACTCAGGGCCCAGCGCTGCATGTGGCTCCACCAGCGCAGCTCATCGGCCAGATCCGGATGACGACCTGAAAGCGGCAGCTTGGCTAGCCACTCGGTGGCAGCCATCGGTTCGATGGCCAGGCCCTGCACTTGCCAGGGCCACCATTCGGTGGTCTTCGGAATCGGTTCACCGGCCTGCAGCGGCAGACCGCACCACGGGGGGTCGTCCTCGGAGGATGCTTCTGCCGTCGTTGAGCGCTTGCGTTTCGGCTTAACGCTGCGACTGGGCAGCGTGAGGCAGGCCGTTGCGTCGATGATTCCGCCCGGCAGCAGGTCGCGTTCCGTGAGCCAGGCGCGCAGATCCTCGGTGCTGAGGGTGAAGGGATGAATCGCGGGGGTGGCACCCGGTCCCATCGGTTCGGCCACACGCCAGGTGTCGGCCCATACGAGCAGAGCAGCTCGACCGGAGCTGCTGGGGGTACGAATGGCCGGAAGCCAGGTGGCGTGCAGCAGGCTCATGGCCGCGACGCAGACAACATGCGTTGGGTTCCGTGAAGCAGGAGCGAGCAGCCGATCAACGGCAACCACCCCATAACGAGATCCTGCATTAATGATGCCAGGGAATCAGCATCTGCCCAAGGGGGTGGCAGGCACATTCCCAAACTGCGTATTCCGCAGACGGCTCCCACCAGCCCAGCCTGCAGGTGGGAGTCCTCCGGATCCACACGCTCAAGGTGGAAGGCCAGTAGTCCGTAAAACAGTCCGCATCCTGTGGATCGCACCGCCTGATCCACACCGAAGGGCAGGCTGAGCAGCCCCGCCGCTAGCCCTGCGACAAGGGCCCAGATCAGGGAGCGCAGTCTCAACGCTGCGCGACTCTGCTCGGCGGTGCTATCGGCCAACGTCGGTGGCAGCTCAAAGGCGATCATGGCTGGAGGACCTGCTGTTCAAGCCCGAACCCGCCATGGCTGTTGCACGATCGTCGCGAAACGAGGCAGCTGGACCCCGCACCGGTGCGGAGATTCGCGAAGCGTTCCTCGCGTTTTATGAGCAGCGTGGTCATAGACGGATGGCCAGTGCCTCACTCGTGCCTGAGGACCCCACGGTTCTGCTCACGATCGCAGGAATGTTGCCGTTCAAGCCGATCTTTCTCGGTCAGCAGCAACGGCCTGCCCCCTGTGCGACCAGCAGTCAGAAGTGCATTCGTACCAACGACATCGAGAACGTGGGTCGCACTGCGCGGCACCACACCTTTTTCGAGATGCTGGGCAACTTCTCCTTCGGGGATTATTTCAAGCAGCAGGCGATTGAGTGGGCCTGGGAGCTGAGCACGGTCGTCTACGGTTTGGATCCTAAGAATCTGGTGGTCAGCGTCTTCAGGGAAGACGATGAAGCCGAGCAGATCTGGCGTGATGTTGTCGGCATCAATCCGAAGCGCATCATCCGCATGGATGAAGCCGACAACTTCTGGGCCTCAGGCCCAACAGGACCCTGTGGTCCTTGCTCGGAGATTTATTACGACTTCAAGCCCGAACTCGGCGATGAAGGAATCGATCTTGAAGACGACGACCGCTTCATCGAGTTTTACAACCTGGTGTTCATGCAGTCGAATCGTGATGCGGAGGGCAAACTCACTCCGCTGGCGAATCGCAACATCGACACGGGGATGGGTCTGGAGCGCATGGCTCAGATTCTGCAGAAGGTTCCCAACAACTATGAAACCGATCTGATTTTTCCACTGATTGAAGCGGCTGCTGATCTGGCTGGTGTCGACTATCACAAGCTGGATGACAAGCGTCAAACGTCGCTCAAGGTGATTGGCGATCACAGCCGCGCCGTGACGCAGTTAATTAGCGATGGCGTCACGGCAAGCAATCTTGGCCGCGGATATATCTTGCGCCGGTTGTTGCGTCGGGTGGTTCGGCATGGACGTCTGCTGGGCATCGACAAGCCGTTTCTGCAGACCATGGGTGAAGCCGCCATTGAGCTGATGCAGGCGGTTCATCCTCAGTTGTTGGAGCGCAAGGAGGTGATCCTGGCGGAACTGCAACGCGAGGAAGAACGGTTCCTAGAGACCCTGGAAAGAGGCGAGAAACTGCTGGCGGATGTGCTGGCAGCCCAGCCGAAGCAGATCAGTGGTGCCCAAGCCTTCGAGCTGTATGACACCTATGGATTTCCGCTGGAGCTCACGCAGGAAATTGCCGAAGAGCATGGTCTGACCGTCGATCTGGCCGGATTTGAAGTGGCGATGGAGCAACAGCGTCAGCGTGCCAAAGCTGCTGCCGTGAGTATTGACCTCACACTCCAGGACGCCATTGATGAGGTGGCTTCAGGGATCGATGGAACCGATTTTCGTGGTTACGAGCAGCTGGAGCAGAGCAGCAGTGTGCAGGCTCTTGTGGTGAATGGAGACCCCGCGCAACAAGCCGTTGCCGGTGATTGCGTGCAGGTGGTGCTTGATTCCACTCCCTTTTATGGCGAGGGGGGCGGCCAGGTGGGGGATCGCGGCATGCTGGCGGGTGAAGGTCATGACGGCGATGGCCTGATTGTCAGCGTGGAATCCGTGAGCCGAAACCGCAGCGTTTTCGTGCATAGCGGTCGGGTTGAGCGGGGAATACTGGCGGTCGGCGATGTGGTGCAGGGTCGTGTGGATCGGACCTGCCGTCGCCGTGCCCAGGCCAATCACACCGCTACGCATCTGTTGCAATCGGCGTTGAAGCAGGTGGTGGATTCAGGCATCGGTCAGGCCGGATCGCTGGTGAACTTCGATCGCTTGCGTTTCGACTTCCATTGCCCGCGGGCTGTGAGCTCTGATGAACTTGAGCGCATTGAGGTTCTGATCAACAGCTGGATCGCTGATGCCCATGAGCTTCAGGTTCAGGAAATGGCGATTGATAAGGCGAAAGCAGCTGGCGCTGTGGCCATGTTTGGTGAGAAGTATGCCGATGTGGTGCGTGTCGTCGACGTGCCTGGTGTTTCGATGGAACTTTGCGGTGGCACCCATGTGGCCAATACCGCTGAAATTGGTTTGTTCAAGATTGTGAGTGAAAGCGGAGTGGCAGCTGGCATTCGACGCATTGAGGCTGTGGCGGGCCCAGCGGTGCTCGCTTACCTCAACGAACGCGATGCTGTAGTGAAGCAGCTAGGAGAGCGCTTCAAGGCGCAGCCCGGCGAGATTGTGGAGCGCGTGAGTGCACTCCAGGATGAGCTGAAGACCACGAGTAAAGCTCTGCAATCTGTTCAGGCGGAGTTGGCGGTTGCCAAATCAGCGGCTCTGGCCTCCAAGGCGGTTGCGGTCGGTGAATTTCAGCTGCTGATTGAGCGTCTTGACGGTGTGGATGGCAACGGTCTTCAAGGCGCTGCTCAGAACCTGAGCGATCAACTGGGTGAGGAGGCAGCAGTGGTCATTGGTGGTCTGCCGGATCCTGCCGATCAGGGCAAGGTGATTCTGGTGGCAGCCTTCGGCAAAGCCGTGATCGCCAACGGACTGCAGGCGGGCAAGTTCATCGGCGCGATTGCCAAGCGCTGCGGCGGCGGTGGTGGTGGCCGTCCGAATCTGGCTCAGGCCGGTGGCAGGGATGGAGCCGCTTTGGATGGAGCCCTGAATGAGGCTCGCAAGCAGCTCAGTGCTGCTCTGGGCTGAGTTTCTGTTCTGAGCGGCCTCTTGTCAGGCCTGATCGTAAAGGCTGAAATTCAGCCTCACGATTAGATCATTGAAGTCTGGGTTGTTGTTATCCAGTCCTTCGAAGCCGATCAGATTGCTGCCCAGCATCCGAATGTGATTGGTGCCGTTGGGATTGGCATCCGCAAATGCAAAATAGTCAATCACTTCCGCAAGCTGATTACTTGTTAGTCGTAAGACCGGTGCGAGCAGTGATTGTTCCTGAACAACGGCTTCGCTTGTGCTGGTGATGCCATTCTCAGTCGTGAGATCTTCGAGCGCTTTCACGGTATTTGCCTCATGGAGAGCGGCAGCTTGGTAGCCGTCATCTCCTGGTTGCAGGATCTGGCCGCTGAGCGGATCAAGAACGGCACCGTTTGTGTCGAGCACTCGATAGAAGCTCACCTGTGAGGAAAAAGCAGCCTCCCTGCTCACTTCAATTGATGTATCAACGAGCATGTCTCTGTTCAAGCCAGTGAAATCAAGCAGGGGAGCGATGGTTTGCTGTTGCCCGATCAATGCATCCAGGTCACCAGTGCTGTGGCTGAGCTCCAGGTCGACGATGAGTCCACTGCTGGATTGAATTCTTGCTTTGCTGTCATCCAAGAGCTTCGGCTCAAGAAAATTCAGGCGTGGGTCATCCAGATCTTTCAATTCGCTGAGATCAGCTCCCTCGACTTCGAAGAAACGCACTTGCTGGTAGTCGACCAGTGAGAGCTGTTGCCTGAAATCATCGTCTTTCAATAGGGTTAGATCCCCCTGTAGGAGATTGGAGAACAGGATCTGGGAGCGTTGTTGCAGCTCAGCGAGGTCATTGAGGGATGCAAGATCGGTCGGCTCACTATCGTCGAAGATCACCATTCCGAAGCTGTTGACGTTGTTCGCGTGGCCTTCGAGTGAAGCGTTTAATTGCAGGGGGATGTCCGTGTTTTGCAGAACCCCATCGCGGCGAGCTCTGGTCGTGAGCTGCACGGCCTGATTCTCGCCGGCACTAAATATTGGGGTTAGATCGATGTCACCGAGGCCCATTCCTGCAAAGATCTTGGTCATGTCTGCAGCGATGCCCTGCTCCAGACGGATGCTGCCGGATGCTGGGTTTGCATCGGTGGCCTGGTTGTCGTTCATGGCGAGATAGACCCAGTCGGCATGTCCATCACCATCGAGGTCGTAGAGCCGTGCTCCTTCTCGACTCAGGGGGTCGTAATTGAGGTCGTACCACTGCCAGGAATCGAGCTGGTCTTCGTCGAGAATCGTCAGGATCTCTTGTGGGCCCCCTGGTGCGGGTTGATCGCGCAGTACATCGAGGTCGAAGCCGATGCCGATGCTTGGCAAGGCACTGTTCTGCAATCTGAGATCCATTTGCATGCCACGGCTGGGCATGCCGGATACATCTGAGTCGCTTGTGCGCACCAATATTCCGGCTGTTGTATTTTCGAGAAATTGTGCACCGTGCACAGTGAGCGGGTTTGTTTTTTTGTTGGTACCGATTAAGGTGTAATCACTATTTTCGCTGAGCTTGTTGGCAAGCTTGCGATTGTCATTGAGGAGTTGATTGATGTCTATCTCAGGCCAATTTCCAGAGCCACCATTGAGATTAATGGTGTTTGTGCTGATCTCAGATCCATCAGCATTTTTTAGGCTGTATTGAAGGCTGTTATCTGGTTGTAGATTAAAATAGTCATTGGCTGTGAGTGTCAGGATCTGTTGAGAAACATCCTTTGGAAGCTCCAGGGGAATGGTGAGATCACCATTCTTGGATTCCTCTAATATCTCTTGATAAATTCCAGATAGTAAATTTGTTCTTTGCTGCAGCTCCCAAGATGCAGGAGAAAGATTATTAAAACGCGTAAAAGCGTCTTGAGACAGTAGCGACTCCTCGGGATCGAGGTTGCCGTCATCATCTTTCTGTTGAATTATTTCTGCTTCGTATTCGCTGACCCGCTTAAGATATCGGCGCCATTGATCGACATCGTGCAGGGTGAGCCTGAGATTGATTTCATCATTCGGATTTTCGGCCTGATTGTGATCAACTTGTAAGACCAGAGAATCTGACTTTAAATTTCCCCTTTTATCAAAAAAACATTGATAAGGCTTAGTCCTACTTCACTGGTGGTAATGGGTTGAATGGGTTGAGGTGTGTTCCCGAGGTCACCATAAAAACTGTAAATCCAGCTTCCTTTTCCGAAGGTTCCTGTGATTAGTAGGTCGTCATCAGGAATGTATTTAGTCATGGACGTTTGTGCTCCTGGGCTGGCAACGTTGTTGTTGCTTTGCTGGTTTTCATCCAACTGCCATGGCATTGGTGAAAAGGCTCCGGGTTGTCCGTTTGCAGGATCTAATGGGGCAATCCAGTGTCCATACAGGCCTCCGAGCACCAATTGGTCTGGGCGTTGCTCGTTTCCTGGAACGAATACAACAGACTGCAGCCCGTATTGGTCGTATTCCGATACTTCAAGTCCTAAATCGCTAAGGCTTAAGCTGTTAACTTCTCCGCGTGTTCCAGTTTTCCACCGTAAAGACTGTTTCTGGTTAGAGGTGATCTTGTTAAAGCGAGTGGAAGTTCCGCCTTCTATCCAGTACACAGTGTCATTTGAGTCAGGTCTGGAAGCTGGCTTATGAGCAATATCGGTGATTACGGTTTTTCCGTCAGCAGCGTAAAACTCTTGTAGGCCTTTTTCGGACGCATTGCCCTCTGTCGATCTACTGAGAATTTGCATCGGGGTTATAAATTGTCCTATCTCAGAGTCAAAGATTATGGAGGCTATATAGAGGCTAGCGTTCTGATGCTCGCCGGGTGCTCCTTGGTTATCAATTGCAGTGGAGTAAATCAGCTGTGTCTCGTTAAGGGCAAGGTCTGGTAATAGTTTTTTAAACGTTAATGTATTAGTTCCTACTTCACTTGTTTCATAGATATTATTTCCGCCTGCCATCACGATGCTGTCAGGATTGTATGGGTTGGCCTCAAATGGAAGGATAAAGCCTAAATCTTTGTTTTCTCCAGACTGAGCTACCCAGCTTGTGTTTTGCTGATTATTTTTTTCGGACTCAAGTTGAAATATTGTATCGTTATATTTAACAATATCTCCGGACTTGTTCAGGCTAAATTTTGCAATATACCCTGCTTGGTAGTAGTTTTGAGATGAGAGATAGATGTCTTGAAGGCCTGTGGTCGGATTTTTCCGAACGATCGCAACTTCTCCGTCTCCCATCCAGTAATTTGTGAAAGTCTTGTCCCCAAATTGCCCAAAAGATGCAGCATTGTCTTGGAAAGATGATGTGACTGTGTTGCTTACAGGATCCCAGTCGGTCATCATGACCTCGAAAGTATTCAACCCCGGGGCTGCCAGGCTTCGCCACCAAAAGTCCGGATCGGTTTGTGATTGATCCGCTGTGGGCATCTGCAGTGCCCAGATTCCTCCGTCATCGGTCTGGATCGCGAAATGCTTACCATCTTGTTCCGTAAAAACCACCGTCCGGCTGTCAGCATGTGGCTGACCTTTGGATTCGATGAAGTCAGCTTCGGCAGCATCGTCTTTGAATCCTTCGATATATGGTCCGTAAAGTGGCGTCCATTCTTGTTGATTAGATTGGTTGCCAAAGTCGATTTGTAGGAGGCCGCCTGCATAATTTAAGGATGCTGCAAAACTTGATAGCGCAAAATGATTTCCACCTGAAACGACACTCGTTCCATCTGCATTTCGGGGATCTGATGTTAATGAAAAATTTTCTGATGCTTGATTGTTGCCAATTTCTCTCCCATTAAACTCTTCATGCTGATGTCTGATTAATGTAAAGTTTTCTGGGTTGATTTCCAAGCGGTCAATACGGCTAATCTTTCCTGATTTGGACGAACCAAGGAATGCGATCAGTTTGCCATCCACGAGCTCGGGGTGGATGGCTAGGCGTTGAAGCTCGTAGTTTTCTTTTGGAGCTTTGTTGTCTAAAAGCTCGTCACGTAGTGTTTCGCTGCCCTGGAGATCGTGCCACTGAATGCCATCAAGGCTGAGCTGCAATTGAAGGTTCGGCCCTTCGCTGACTGCTTCGTCTGGCCCGAATAACCTAGATCGACTGCGCATTAGTAGCACATCACCATTCCAGCTAATGGCATCTAAACGGTAATCACTCGTACCCTCTGATTGATGATTGATATTGGTCTGTTCTTGCCGGAGATCAGCATTCTTGAGCTGTGTCGAGTTAACGCTCAGACTGGTGTTAAAAGGACCTTCCCCACTGATTGCTTTGCTCTTGAAGCTTGTGATCAGGTTGTGGCCGCTCCACTCCAAACCACTCACCAGTTCCTGATCAAGTTTGTTCAGCAAGTCCGCATCCATTGGGATCCAGCGGATATCCCCGTCTGGCAGGATTTCACCCACCTGTAGACCTACGCCAGGCGTATTGATGCCGGCGTAGTTGGAGTTGTTGCCGCGTCCAACGGCGATGTAACGGCCATCAGCCGAGATCGCGAGGTGGCCAACGGATTGCGAGCCTTCGTAGCCGCTGCCTGGCACCGAAACCCATCGCCAGGTGGTGTTCGATTCCAGGGGATTGCCGCTGAGGTCAACTTCGCGGACATACACGCCACCGTTCACACTTCCGGCGTAAATCAGAGTGTTCCCGCTTTGTGGGTCTGGCAGTACGGCTAAGCCATTGGTGGCGCCGGCTGCCAGTGTTTGCCCTGTTTTGTACGAAACTCCAAGACGCCCTTGGTAGCCGTCACGAGTGACATCCAGTCTTACAGGATGCCAAACGTTCGGGGTGATCGACGTCATCGGTTTGTTTTGACTAAGCCTCATCTAGGCCGATTTGGTCACTCTGTCAGCTCTGAAGTTGTTGATGTATGCGCTGCAGTTGTCGACTAGCCCTGGCAATGCAGAAGTGCACGCCTCCTAACTCTGTCGTGGCCTGTTCAAGGTGCTCTTGTGCATCGTCGTGTACAGCTTCGATCCCGTTCAGCAGCATGGCGATGACCTGATTGCCGCGACGGCAGCGCTCACTGACCAGAGAAAGCATCTCTACAACAAGATCAGTGTCAAACAACATGGCCTGCAGCAGAGCCTGGCCTTGAATAGCCAGAAGTTCTGCGGGTCCCCCCACAACGCGGAAGTCGGCGTAGTGCTTGCCATTGGCGAAGAATCCAACTTCGCCAAGTAACTCCACGGCTTCCACTTCGGCCAGAGTGTGGACCTGATCGCCGTGGTGGACATCAACCGCGATACGCCCCTGAGTCAGCAACATCAATCTCTCCACGGATTCGCCTTGATGAAATAAGACGTCTCCTTCGACGGCCGTCAGCTTCTCAGGGTTGAGCTCCTGTTGGTGCGCGACCAATAGGAGCTTCAGTCGTTCTCTGAAGGCCTGTAGCTGAGGTTCATCTCCCCACATGGCTCCACGGCTGTTGTCTCATTGATACATCCATTCGCAGTACAATGCCCGCGGGGATGGAAGGATCAGCCAGTGATGGCACTGGGAAGCTTCAGTTCGTTTCGCCACTCGTTAAGGGGACGATCCCAGCCCTCTTCCAGTTTGCGCGCGATCACAAGCTCGGCATCCAGTCCCATCTGGAAGCCTTTCGCCAGTGCGCGCAGCATCGGCGCCAGAGGTTCATCCTTCTGCAGTGCCGTGAGCATTCCTCCGAAGATCAGCATCACCGCCAGAGGGGATCGGTTCTGGGCGAGATTGAATCCCTGAAGACCTAGTTCACTGACGCCATCGATTCCAAATCCGGTCAACACATGAGCGATGTCGTGGGTCTCCTTAAGGCGGTGCGTGATGTAATCACGCTCATTGTTGATGGGTGAAGGGTCGAGAAGCGTGTCAGGAGTGATGCCCAGGCTGACCAGTTGATCGGCGTAACAACGTCCGAGTGTGCCATCCGGAAGGGTCTGTAGTGCCGATAAGTCGATCGGTTGCGGACGCCAACCATCCTTGACTAATTGAGCGAAGTCGGGATTCTCCATTAGATGGCGGGCCATCTGCTCGGCCATCGGACTGTCTTTCACGTTGGCTCCGATGGCAAGGACGCTGTCCAAAGAGCCTGGATTTTTGAGGAAGGCTGCCAAGCTGGCTAGCAGCTTCAGGCTTTGCAGTCGTTCTCCGAGTTTGATTTGCATTGATGCTGGGCAGGTCCGCATAGTTTGCGGCCTTTGCAGTGTTCAGTCATGGTCTGAAGATTGGGTGGATATCCACCGCGTTCGTTAATCCAGACCTCTGACGTGCTATGGATTCAGAGTCTTTTCCATGGCGATCATGCTGCCTTGGATCGAGACTCAAGTTCAATTTGACCTCGCTGCCGATGATCAGTCGCGACGATCTGCGGGCTATCGCTCTTTTCGAGAGTCTTGACGATGAGCTGCTTGACAAGATTCTTGACCGACAGCGTGAGCTGGTTCATGAAGCCGATCAAATCATTGTGATGGAGCAGGACTGGGGAGAGTCCCTGTTTTTGCTGTGCGATGGTCTGGCCAAAGTGCGCACTTACACCTCCGATGGTGATGAGGTCGTGATGTCGCTGTTAGGAGCGGGTGATGTCTTTGGCGAGATGGCGGTTTTCGATGGAGACACCCGGTCTGCTGATGTGGTTGCTCTGACCAATCTGCGTCTGGTGAAGCTGCGCATTCCACCCTTTGCGGCACTGTTGAATCAACAGGCTGGCTTTGCGCTCGCCCTCGCCCAGCTGGAGGCGAACCGCTTGCGTGACCTTAATCGCCGTTTTGCACTTCAGACTGCGGATGCGACGACCAGGCTTCTCGGTGCCCTTGCTTATTTGGCCCGCAAGAGCTCGGCCGATGACGATCTCCAGGCTCAGATACCACCTCTCGCCCAGCTGGAAATTGCCTTGATTGCAGGTCTTGCCAGGGAAACTGCCTCGCGCACACTGAGCAAGTTGCGGACACGCGGCACGGTGATTGAGGATAACGGGCGTTTGTCTCTGGCTGATCTCAAGCCTTTGGAGAAGCGTGGTCTGCTGTCTTAAACAGCCTTGCTGAGCGCTCAGAACCGATATCGCAGCTTGCCGTAGACACCGCTGCCGAGCAGCCAGTCGTTCCAGAGCTCGATGTTGTCGTCGTCGTTGAATTGGTCCGTCCAGCCCAGTGAGATTGACCAATGGCGTCCATGCAACCAGCGCAGCAGGATTCCGCCAGTGCCAATCGTGTCGTTGAAGCTCAAGGAGTCGCGGTTGGTTTGAATCCCGCCCATGCCGAAGAAAGGCACCAGTTGGAGAGTGTTGTTTTGGTTTTGCCAGAAGGACCAGTTCAATTCAGCGCTGCTCAACCAGCCAGTGTCTCCGCTGATCAGGGTTCCTGGCAGCCCTCTCAGCCCCACATCGCTTCCCAGTGAGAAACCCATGTCGTTGGTGAGTTCGTTGAACGCCACTTGACCGGCCGCACGCCAATTGAGTTGAAGGTTGGGCGCCATGCGCCAACCCAGGGAGGTGATGCCACCCAGGGCTCGCGATTGGTCGGGGTTGATGCCGTAGTAAGCCAGATCCTTCAGTTGCTCTGCGCTGCTGAAGCCTGCAAGTCCTTGCAGCCAGTACATCTGCCCCGACCATCCGAGGTTGTCGTTGCTTCCCGCATGTCCGATAGCAAGTCGGAGGTAGCCGGTGTTCAGCTGCCCGTCCGGGCCGCCACCGATGATCAGCGGAACCGAGCGACCATCCAGATAGCTGTCGCTGCGGTTGGCGCTCAGGCCAGCCTGTGCGAACCAGAGCTGACGATCTGAATCTTTGAGGGTCCATTGCAGCTGCGCCAGCCCCTGGTACTGACGGAAGCTGAGGCCATGGGCCGGACCTCGGGCTTCAACCAGATTGCGACGACTGGCGCCAAAGGATCCGGTGATGTTCACCGATTCCCCCAAGGGCAGTGTGTAACTGATGGAGCCAAGCGATGCTCCCAGCTCTGGATCACCATCAGCATTGAGTTCGCCGTAGATCTGAAGGAAGTCGTCGTCGATCAGAGCTTTTGGTTTCTGCAGCACAGTGAGCGCTCGCCATTCACCGCTGCCGGCATTGCCGTCGTTGCGAACACTCAGATCACCTCTCCAGGGATGGCTTGCAGGGGTGACCGTGAGAGTGAGTACGGCTTGAGTCGGATCACTTCCCAGTTTCCCAAGGCTTCCTGAGACGCTGCCGACGACAGACTGCTGCTTGAGTCGTTGCAGCTGTTGTTGAAGACTCGGCAGGTGAAGGGTCTGGCCTAGGAGGTTTGAGAGGCGCTTGCGCACCTTCTGCTGCAATTGCTGATCGTCACTGTTGATGTGTAGCTCGACCAGCCGGCCCATTACGACTGTGAGATGGGCCGGTGCGGGCTCTTCATCGATGAAGACCCGCGAATTCACATAGCCGTCCTGCTGCAGTTGTCCGCTGAGGGTTTCAGCGCAGCGTTTCAGGCGTGTTTCTGCACTGTTGTCGGCTAGGCAACGGCGCAACAGCTTCTGAAGTTCTGATGGGCTGTAAGGCGTTGTGCCTTTGATTTCAAAAGAGAAATCACCGTCGTCTTCTGAAGCTGGTTTGGACGGCGAGGCTCCTGGTTCAGTGAATGAATCGTTGTTGGGAGCCAGCTGTCGGTCGTCGACGTCCGGTTGGGTCTGGGGAGATTCCGGCTCAAGTTGCTGAACCGGTGCCGGGTCGGGCACGCGAGCGGGGCCCGGTTGAAGGGGAGGAGACACCAGTTGCGCCAGCAGAAGCAGCATTGATCTGGCAACTGTGAGATCAGGCGAACTTTAAAGTTGAACGAACAAAATTGGCCTAACCTCGTCAACAGGCACCAAATTTGTTGCAAGTTTTCCCTGGAGGCAGCACGTCATGCGAGGTCTGGTGCTGTGTCCACTCGTTGCGCTGATCGTTGTTTCTCCTGTTCAGGCGGATGTCGCAAGTCGTTCAGCGGATGGACTGGGGACTCTGGTTAATGGTTCAGCGAACGGTCGCTGCAACAGTGGTCTCTGCCGGATCGATGGTGGAATCGACAGTGGCAGCAATCGCTTTCATCGGCTCAGTGAATTCGATACCCGCGGTGCGATTCAGGGTGTGTCGATCAATAGTGATGGCGTTCGCAATCTGGTTCTGGGAGTCACAGCTCCGGACGGCAGCTTCATCAACAAGAACGTTTCACTGACCTCTCCATCGCATCTGTTCCTGCTCTCTCCAGGGGGGATTCAGGTGATGCCGGGTGCCTCTTTTCAGCAGATCCCTCAACTGACGCTGAGTACGGCAGCGCAACTGCGCTTTGCCGGTGGTGTGTTTGATGTGTTCAATACGCCGCACCACGCCATCGCAGCTTTGAACGCTGATCCTTTGCCTGGAGCTCTGGGCTTGCTGCCAGGGGAATTGGGAGACAAACGGCCCTGGATCCGCATGGAGGGAATCTCCATTGATGTCGATGAGGCTCTGCTCGTGGACGCTCCTGGCGGTCGCATTGATGTTGATCAGAGTCGTCTTTCGGTCAGTAACCCCGCTGGAGATGGCGGCACGCTCACGCTTGCTGCTGATCTGATTCGCGTTGGAGAGGGAGCTGAATTGCTGGCGACTGGCTCCGGGAACGGAGGGGTTGTCCAGGTCGGTGGCAGTTGGCAGAACAGCGATCCCGCTGTGCGCCAGGCAACTCAAACCTGGATGCAGCGTGGCTCTCTGGTGGATGCTTCCTCTACCGGTTCAGGGGATGGAGGCACAGTCGTGATCTGGAGTGATCTCGGCAATCCCTCCGGAGGAACGGTCGCGGAGGGCTCGTTGCTAGCGCGCGGTGGTTCGGTCAGTGGAGCTGGCGGGCGGGTTGAAACATCAGGTTCCTATTTGCGTGCTCAACCTGAAGTCATAGATGTCTCGGCGATCAAGGGATCGACAGGTGAATGGTTGCTTGATCCCTACAACATCACGATTGGCAATTCTACTGGAACGATCACTGAACAAACCGATCCTTCAGGTGGAGGACGGTTGTTTGAATCCAGTGCGTCCGCTTCACGGGTGGATGTTGCTGACATCAAAACGGCACTCGGCACCACAACAGATGTGCGGATTCTCACCGGATCAGCGGATCCTTCCGAGGGAGGAAACATCACCTGGGAATCAGATGCGCCACTGAATTACTCAGACAGCTCAGGAAAGCTCACCCTTGATGCCGCTGGATATATCCAGCTCAATTCCAACATCACCACGGGTTCCGGTGGACTGTCTCTCCAGGCTGGTGTGGGCTTCGTGGAGGCTGCATCTGGGGTCACCCTGGACCTCAAGGGACCGTTAAACATTTCGACCGGGGATACCAACGTCGGCAGTTCAGACTCCACCTCCCCTGCGCTGGCCGCAACGCTCACCGGCTCAGGTCCGCTCGCCAAAACCGGTAACGGCGGGCTGATCCTGTCGGGTAACAGCAGCACCTGGTCGGGCCCCACAGATGTGCAACAGGGCACTCTGCGCGTGAACGGTGCCAATGCATTGGGTGCAGCGGGTACCGCCTCATCCACCACGGTTCAGCCCGGCGCCACCCTTCAACTGGCTGGGGGCATCAGCCTCGCGGAGAACATCGAGCTCAGGGGAGGCACGCTGACGAACTGGTCCGGGGACAACACAGTCACCGGCTCCCTGAGTCTGGCAAGCAGCGCCTTTGTGGATGCACGACAGGACACCCTCACGCTCGATCCCAGTACTGGCGATGCTGTCTCCGTTGTTGACGCGACGTCGGCCTACAACTCCGATCTCACGCTAGCGGGTGCTGGTGACCTTGTTGTGGAGGGCAAGTTCAACCTCAAGGACGGTCAGCCCACCCCTAGGCCCTACTACGGCGACTTCCGCCAGACCGGATCAGGTGTTGTTCGTTTCAAGGACGACCTGATGGTGGAGCGGCTGGAGTCCACCGCAGGCGGGACGCTCTGGATGGATCAGCCGGCTGGAGCACCAGCGGTGATTCCGCCAGGCTCATCACTTTTCCTGGACAACGGTGCGTTCCTGCGCCGTGACAAGACCGAAACGGTGACTGGCACCAGCCTTGAATTAGGCGCTGGTGGTGGTGGCATCAGCGTTGGGACGAGCTCCACGCTGGTCTGGGATGCCCCCATCAGCGGGACAGGGACATTCACCAAGGCGGGAGATGGGACGCTCCGCTTTCCCGCTTCGGCGGCGATCAGCTACACCGGTGCCACCCTCGTGAAGGGCGGCTCCCTTGACGTGTTGTCTGCATCGCCGACCACAGCCACTTGCAGCGGTACGGGTTCCTCGAGTCTCTGTGCCGGTGGCGGCGGCCGCAGTGGTGGCGGAGGAGGAGGTGTTGACCCCACGCCTGAACCGGAACCGGAACCCAGTCCTGAATCGGAACCGGAGCCGAGTCCTGAACCGGAACCCGCGCCCACCCCTGAACCGGAACCAGACCCCAGTCCTGAACCGGAACCGGACCCCAACCCGGAATCGGAGTCGACCAATGAGCAGCCTGAGTCCGATGCGGGCATCGTCTCTGATGAGTTGCAGAATGCGGTGGCCGATGTTCCTGTCTTTCTTCCTGCTGAGCAACGGTCCACTGTTGATTCTGATTCGCAGACCTCCGTCAGCGGCCAGGCAGATCTGATCGCGGCCCAGCCGCAAAGCCTTGATGCTGGTCTGCAGGTTGATCTTGGCCTTGGAAGCGATTCCTCGACCACAGCAACAGCAGTCGTGCCTCTGACCACGGTGATGGCTCAGAGCACCCAGACCATGGCTCCCGAACAGGCGGTCGCGCAGTTGCAACAGTCTGACCAGGCCGCCGCAAGCCGCACGGCGTCTTTGCTTGGTTTGGGCCAAGCTCTTCAGAGCGCCCTCCCCTCCACACCCACTGTTGAGGATTTGCAGGGCGTGCTGGATCAGGTCGAGCGTCAAGGCTTCGTCACCAGTCCTGCAGTGCTTCAGGTCCGCTTCACCTCGACTCCGTCTGACAGCGCCCGGGACAGTTTTCTTGATCTGACCCTAATCAGTTCGAAAGCCCCAGTTCAGGCTCGGCGCTTAACGGTGGATCGCGAACGCTTCGCCGGCTTGCTCAAGGCCTTGTATCGCCAGCTGTCACGGCAGGAGTCCTTGGCTGTTGATGATCCAGCCTCGCCGACGCGTCAGCTGCATGCCTTGCTGGTGGCACCGATCCAGGATGCGCTTCAGGGCCAGGGCATCAAGACGCTGCTGATTGCTGCTGATCAGGGCTTACAGGCTGTCCCCTTCGCAGCACTCAACGATGGAACCTCGTTCTTCGGTCTGAACTACGCCTTCGGACTTACGCCATCTCTGGCCCTCACGCCGCTGACTCCAGCCCAGTCGACGTCTACAGGCCAGCTCGCCCTTGGAGCTTCTGAATTTGATGGGTTGGCACCCCTACCGCTCGTGCCCCAGGAGCTCGAGCAGCTGGATGCCTCAATCGGTGCCGATCGTTATCTCAACCAGGAGTTTTCACCTCAGGCCCTGCTCAATAGAGCTGCCGACCAGCGCTATTCCCGCGTGCATGTGGCGACCCATGCCGACTTTCGACCCGGGGGGCCAGCCCAATCGGTGTTGCACACCGGCACTGGGCCGATGTCGATGTCCCAATTTGCCCAGTTGCGCCGCAAGCGGGGCGAGACCCCCTTGGATCTGGTGGTGCTCAGCGCCTGCCGCACACTTCTCGGCGATCAAGAGAGTGAACTCGGTTTTGCCGGGTTGGCGTTGCAGGCTGGGGCCCGCAGTGCGGTGGGTACGCTCTGGTATGTCGATGATGTGGTGACTTCGGCATTCTTTGTGCAGTTCTATCGCTTGCTCGATCAGGGCCTGCCCAAGGCGGAAGCTCTGCAACGCACCCGTCAATTGTTTGTCACCGGCCTGATTCGCCTCGAGGGTGATCAAGTGATCGGCCCTGATGAGGTTCCCCTGCTCACGGATCTCACTCCTGGGCAGCGTCGCCGGATCTCCGCTGGGGTGCAGAACCCCTTCTTCTGGTCCGGCATTGAGCTGATCGGTTCACCCTGGTGACGGCTGACTTTCAGGGATTGCTGTGATTGAGATCACAGCAATCTGTGATCGGCCACAACCCCCTTGTCCTTAGGTAAGCGTCAATCTGGAGCAGTCAGCACCTCCGTGCCGCAGCACGCCGTTCAATGGTCCGTTTTCAATTCTTCTCTGCTGTCTGCTCATCGCTGCTGAGTGCATTGCTGCTGAGTGTGTTGTCCAGCCCTGTCCTCGAGGCGGCTCCCCGCAATTCTTTTCCTGGCCGCAGGGTTGGCGGGGGCACAAGGGGCGAGTGCGCGGCGCGCCCTGTTGTGCATCTGGTGCCCGCTACCAATGCATTCAGCCCAGGGGCAGGAAAGCTAATTGCATTACTGGAGGGCCCCTCTGCGGATCCTCAACCCTTAGAGGTCACACTGCAATCGGCGTCAGCGGAGGGGATCGCTGACCCTGGTGCCAGCCCGCTGATGCAGAAGCAGATTCCTGCTGCGGTGAATCGCGTGGTGCTGTTCAGCATTCCTGCTGCGTCTGGGCCCATGCTCTGGGAGTCGTCTTACCGATGTGGTGCCGATGGCGGAGCCGATGAATTCGGCTTCATTACATCATCAGCTCCACCGGCCCGTAGTCTTTTGCTTCCGGATGGCAGCCCAGAGGCTCAGAACCAGCGTGTGGAGATGGAGTTGGCTTCCCTTAAAGCTGCTTGCGGCACCTTGACGCCCCTAGCGCATTTAAAGGCGATTTTTCAGTTCGATGATGACGTCATCAATGACTCTTGGCCGGAGCAGGTCACGGTTCAGTGCTTCTGAGTTCGATCACATCCAGCGGTTCTAAACGTCCTTTGATCAGGACCGTTCCCCAAGATGTGCTGGTCACATGAGCTGGCAAGGCCTCGAGCAGGCACTGGGTTTCACCCGATACCAGGATCCTCACCATGCCTTCATGACGATCCTTCTCCAGGCCTTCCAGTCGAGACGCGCAGTTCACGGTGTCGCCAATCACGGCGTATTCCAATCGATTGCTGCTGCCGAGAGATCCAGTGAGAACGGGTCCGGAATGGATCCCGATCCGCATGCGCAACGCTGGCTGACCTTCTTTGGCCAGATCTTCATTCAGTTTTGAAATCTGTTCCTGAATTGCCAAAGCAGCTGTGACTGCATGGCATGCATCCATGGTTGGCCCCTTGGAGACAGGTGCGCCGAAGACGGCAAGCATGCCGTCACCGGTGAATTTGTTGACGATTCCGCCGCGACTTGTGACTGCATCGACGCCGATGCACATGCCACGGTTCAGCCATTGCATCAACTCAGAAGGGGTCAGCTGTTCGCTCACACTCGTGAAGCTGCAGGTGTCGCTGAACAGCACCGTGACCTGCTGCTCCCTACCCGTGAAACGCCCGTCTTTGATCAGATCTTCGCGTTGATCCCAGAGTTGTTGGGCAACAGCGGGAGAGCTGGTCTGGCCAAGCAGGCGCCGCATGTCTTGCTGGTGACGTTGGCTCTGCACCCCGCGCCTCAGGATGCCGCTACCGCTGATCAGCACAAGTCCGGAGAGGGGCATGGTCAGCCCGATCCAGATGCCGCTCAGCGTCAGCCCAAACACTGTTCCAATCAGGAGGATGACCGCGGCTGTGAGCAACATCAAGCTGCGGCGGATTCTCGCGGGCCGTTCGGCGATCAGCACACCCAGCAGCACCATCGCTAAAACAAGCAGCGATCGCTGCCAGCCCTGAATGGTGACGATTTCCGGTGTACGGCTCTGGAGTAGTCGCTGAAGAGCTTCCAGGCGCTGAGCATGCAGCTCGACCCCAGGAACTGCAAAAAACTCAGAGCTGCTGACGAAGCGGCTGTGGGGGATTTCAAACAGATCACGAAGGGAAGGAGCCACGCTGCCGACCAGCACCACTCGACCGTTGATCTTTTCCCGAGGCACCTCGCCATTCAGCAGAGTGGTTAAATCCAGAGAGGGATAGCGTCCTGGTGGATAAACAGGAAGCATGGCCTGATAGCCAGCTGCATCGACCCCCTGATAACCGCCGGATTGCTCTTTTAGCCAATGGTGCTCGTTGAGTTGTTCGAGCTGTCTGTCCAGGTCTCTGGTTTGGCTGGCTGTTTCCAGCAGTCGCAGTGGCAGTGATCGAAGAGCCTCCTCCTGACCGCCCACGTGAATGAGATCACGTCTCACAACCCGGTCAGCATCCATGACCAGGTCATTGAAGGCCTGTTGCCTGGCTGGTGCTCCAGGGATTGCTGTGATGCCATCGACTTCATTGCGAATCGAGATCAGGCGCGGATTGCGCTGAATCTCGTCCTGAAGACAGGGCTTGGCCTGATCGCGATACAGGTCAAGGCCGATGACGCTGGCTCCAAGGGCGTCGAGCTGTTTCAGAGCTCTGCAGAGAAGGGTGTCGTCGAGGGGCCAGCCGTAGAGCTTGATGTCGGCTTCGTTAATCCCTACCACAGTGATTGGCCAGTTCAGGTCTTTGGCTTGACCATCATTGGCTCGGTTGCGCAGGTTGATGGCCAGGTCATAGACGAGCAGGTTGGCAGTCTCGACCAAGGGCGAATGCTGAAGGCCAACCAACAGCCCAATAGCTAAGGCATAGGGAACGACCTGGCGAATCGGGCGTGGCCAGTTCATTGCTCCTGACTGGAAAGACTGAACAGTCTTTGCATGCGAGCGATCAATGCCCGACGTCTGGACTCAGCACGTTGCTGCTTGTTCGCTTGGAGTTGCTGCCGTCGTGCGGCCATGATCGAGCCCATGGTTTCAAGAATCTCCGGTTGTTCTTCGATCAGTGGCAGAAGGTGTTTTCGCTCGATCTCGATCAAGACGCATTCGCTCTTGCAAATCACACTCGCTGAACGTGCTTCACCTGTGCAGAGCGCCATCTCTCCGAAGGCATCACTTGCCTGAAGATCGGCGACGTGCCGACCTGGGTGTCTTGTGGAGCTATTGGCGTTCGCTTGAAACACTTCCAGTGTTCCGCGGACTACGAGAAACAGACTGTCTCCATGCTCTCCCTGCCTGACGACCGATTCACCAGGCGCAAAGGTCTCGCAGCCTGCTAGAGCCGCCAGCATTTCAAGCTGATGGTGATTGAGGTGACCAAAGATCTCAGTTGAGGACAGGAGGTTTTGCTTGTGCTCCGACGTAATGTCGTTGGATGGCAACTTGGCTGGGCTGGGCTTGGTGCGAACGTCTCGGATTGGGTAGGGAATCGACTGATCAATGCGGTGGAGTGCATACCAGATCTGCTCAAGCACAGAGCTTCTCAACTGGCGTAATTCCAGTGCGGTGGTTTGCCAGGTGAGCAGGCTGTAGGTGATAGAACTGTCGGCGAAGGATGACACCCACACCTTGGGAGTGGGGTGACGCAGCACCTTGCGGTTGTCGTGAAGAGTGTGTTGCAGCAGCTCAATGGCTTGGCGTGGAGGCAAGCTGTAATCCAATCCGAGCTCGATCATCTGACCCACGGGTTCTTCAGGCTTGAAACGGCGCAGACCTTCCACAGCAATACGGCTGTTCGGAACCACGGTGATTGAGCCGTCTAGTCCACGCACTCGGGTCGTCATCAAACGGAGGGAGGTGACAATTCCGGTTGTAGTGCCCAGATCAATCCAGTCACCCTCTTCAAACGGTGAGTCAACTTGTAGGGAGATTCCCGCGAATAGATTCTTGAGCGTCTCTTGAGCGGCAAGACCGATGACGGCGGTGACAACGGCTGAAGTTGCTGCCAGTCCGACGAGATTGACGCGGAAATCTCTGTGAATCACCACCATCACCACGGCTGTGATCACGGCAAGGGTGAGCAGGTCCCGCAGGATCTTGGCGGTGGGTTTCCACCAGCCCAATTCCGCTGGAATCTGCAGGATTCCCCAGGTCAGGATGCGGATCAGGCTCAGAGCCCACAGCAAGGTGATGGCTGCTGCAAGTGAGTTCTGCAGCACTGTCGCCCCGCCATCGCTGACGATTTCAGCCAGTTTGCTGAGCAGCGGGATGCCGATCGCTGCAATCAAAGGCAGTCGCAAGGGAGGCGGGCTGAGCTTCTGGCGTTGGCAAATCCGATGGATCGTCAGCAGTGCCACGATGACCAGAACGCTCAGAGTCAGAGTCATGGCGCTCAGTTCTGCAGGTAGGTGCTCTGGCGCAAACTGATCTCCAGATGGTCCATGAGTCGTCGTGCTTCGGCGATCTTGAGCTGGTTAGCTCGGATGGACCGCTCACTGGCGATACGCAGTCGTTCCAGCAGAGATTCCGGGTTGTGTTCCATCGCCATCAGCACCTCAGCGTTGGTGTCGCCACGAACCACGTGATCCACCTGGTATGCACCGCCTGGTGCCAGACGAATGTGCACCGCGTCGGTGGTGCCGAACAAGTTGTGCAGGTTGCCCATCACTTCCTGATAGGCCCCGCCCAGAAACATCCCGATCAGATAGGGCTCTTCCGAATGGAGGGAATGCAGCTCCAGCAGTTGCTTGCTGCGCCCATCGGCAATGAAGCGGTTGAGGCGCCCATCGGAATCGCAGGTGAGATCAGCAAAGTGGCCGAGCTCAGTCGGTTTTTCCCCCAGCCGGTGGATTGGCATCAGAGGGAAGAGCTGCTGAATCGCCCAGGTGTCGGGGGCAGAGCGAAAGATTGACAGGTTCGCGTAGTAAGTGAGAGCAAGGACAGCCGGTAAGGCCTGAAGTTCTTCGGGGAGCACAGCGTCTTCAGGGAGCCTTTCCACCAGAGCTTTGGCACAGGCCCAGGTGAGCTGCTCCGCCTGGCTGCGCTCGGTGAGGCTCAGATAGCCGAGTCTGAATGCGGCTAAGGCATCGTCTTTGAATTTGAGAGCATCATTCCAGGCTTCCTGCAGTCGAGACACATCTGCACTGCCGTCATTTGGGAGTGTCTTGATCCCTTCCAAAGTGTCGTGCAGGTTGCCCACTATCAGAGACTCTTGCTCGGAGCGCGACGGTGTGGAGTGCGGTACTCCGCCGGTTCCGAGAACGTTGAAGACCAGGACCGAGAAATGGCTGGCGATGGCCCGGCCGCTCTCGCTCACCAGAGTCGGGACGGCTACGCCGTGGGGTTCACAGCCTTCCTTGACTGTGGCCACCACGTCGTTGGCGTAGTTCTGAAGCGAGTAATTGGTCGAGGCGGCCGTTGCTGTGCGACTGCCGTCGTAATCAATACCCAGTCCTCCTCCCACATCCAGATATCCCATCGGAGCGCCGAGTTTGTGCAGCTCCACATAGATACGTGATGCCTCCTGCAGCGCGTCCTTCACGACACCGATGTCGTTGATTTGGCTGCCGACATGGAAGTGGAGTAATCGCAGCTCTGCAAGCAGACCTGCCTCGCGTAGAGCTTCGACAGTGGCGAGGATCTCAGGAACCGGTAACCCGAATTTGGCCTTATCACCAACCGAGCTACCCCAGCGGCCAGTGCTTCGGCTGGACAGCCGAGCGCGGATCCCGATCAGAGGTGCAGCCCCGAGTTCCCGGCTAGCGTCAATGATCCGTTGCACTTCATCGGCTTGCTCGATCACGACCACTGGCCGCCTGCCAAGGCGCCTGGCCAGGATCGCCGTTTCGATGTAGCGCTGATCCTTGTAGCCATTGCAGATCAGCAAGGCTTCGGGATCGTCAATCAGCGAGAGGGCAATAAGCAGTTCTGCCTTGCTGCCAGCTTCGAGACCGAAGTGCCAGCGCTTGCCGCAGGTCACCAGCTCCTCCACAACATGGCATTGCTGGTTGCATTTCACAGGGAACACGCCCTGGTAACGACCGCTGTAGTCGTATCGAGTGATCGCTCGCTCGAAGGCGGCATGCAGGCTTTCCAGCCGGTCTTCGAGGATGTCATCAAACCTGATCAGTAGTGGCAGGTTGAGATTGCGGCCTTGCAGGCCTTTCACCAGCTCCACCAAATCCAGGCTGCCGCCACGCTCTCCACGTGGTTGCACGCTCATATGGCCGCGCAGATTGATGGAGAAGTAAGGATGTCCCCAACGTTCGAGTCCATAGAGCTCGGAACTGTCCTGAATATTCCAGGAAGTGATCGCCGCTGATCGTCCCTCTGTCTCCTCACGTCCTGGTTGGTTGGCGTCGGAGAGCACCATGCGTGGGAAAGCGCAACGATTAATAGAGCAAATCTAAGGAGCCTGCCTCAGTGCAGCAGAAACCGGCAGGTGCCTGTCTTGCTTGCCAAGGGGGCAGCTGAGCGCAGAAGATGGCAGGCTTCTTGCTTTTGAATCTTCATGGCCACCGAACGCACGTTCATCGCCATTAAGCCCGATGGTGTCCAACGCGGACTGGTGGGTGAAATCCTCGGACGCTTCGAGAGCAAGGGTTTCAAGTTGGTTGGCTTGAAGCAGATCACCCCAAGCCGCGATCTGGCTGAGCAGCACTACGGAGTGCATAAGGAGCGTCCCTTCTTTGCCGGCCTGGTTGATTTCATCACTTCAGGTCCTGTGGTGGCCATGGTTTGGGAAGGCGATGGCGTGATCGCCAGTGCTCGCAAGCTCATTGGTGCGACAAAGCCTTTAGAAGCCGAGCCAGGCACCATCCGTGGGGACCTTGCCGTGAACATCGGCAGAAATGTGATTCACGGTTCTGATGCAGCTGAAACGGCTCAATTTGAAATCGGTCTGTGGTTCCAACCTTCCGAGCTCAATGAATGGTCCCCGTCCGACCAGAGTTGGCGTGTTGAGGCTTGATTGGTAAGCCATCGATTCGGATCACACAAGCCCTGGGGCAAAATCCTAGGGTTTTTTATTTCTAAGTTGCTGTGTGAATGTAATCCTTTCGATTTCCTGATTCAGGAAAAAAGCTGGATGATCGAATCCGCAAGAAAAAAACCGCCTTGCGTTAGCAAAGCGGTCCGTTGTTGAAAGCGACTTAGATATATTGTCAGATTAATCAAATGGAAGGTTGAAGATCTGTGCTGTTTAGCATTGGATTTGTTTGAGATCCGGGAATGGATGGATTGGTCGTAACCGGGTTGATCTGGTCATTGACTGGTTGAAGATTGCTGCTCATCAGGATTGGATTAGTCTCTAATCCTGCAATCGATGGGTTGATCTCAGCGTGATTGAACTCCTCGACCTTTGTGAATGTCTCAAGAGCAGGATTGGAATTCGGGTTCAGATTTTGTTGATCTTCTTGGCTAAGCAGGAAATCATTTTTGTTGATGATTCTTGAGCTCAGATTGTGTTGGCTGAAGTTGGCAGCCTGAACATCCTTGAAGATCACCAAGGCAATCTTATCGTTGTCTTGTTGGTTGAATCCATCGGAATCAAAGTACAGGGTGCTGTCATTTCCTTCTTGCGCGAAGCTTAAAAAGCCATCTTCAAAAATAGATTGTCGATTGAAGCCGATCCCATGGCCGATCAGGATGTCATCGCAGTCGATGCTGTCGCCGTTTTCACCGGTGATGAAGTCCACAAACATCAGCGGGTCGCTTGCATTCATCTGCGGATCCGATGCCTCGGAGGAGTTCAGACTGTTCAGCTTTGGCTCTTGATCCACGTTGGTGGTGTTGTCAGCCAGGGCTGGTTTGAACTGGTTGGTTTCTGCTTTGGGGCCCGTCTCAGCAACTGGGCTGTTGAGGTCCTGAACCGTCAGTTCCTCAATGGGACCCACCCGCTCTTTAGATTCTTTCGCTTGGAGCAGGCTTGTGAAGTAGTTGCGGGTTAGTCGCAGCTTGTCGGAGCCAGCACCGGAGATGTAGGTGATTCCAGTGCCGCCGTCGACGGTTAATTCATCATCTTGAGCACCAGTGTCCACAAGCAATTGCTTGGTCTCAAGGCCAGTGATTCTGACGTTGTCGAAGCCTTCGCCAGTTCGCACCGTGCTGTTGAGCGCATTGCCCTTGATCTCGACGCTGTCGTCACCAGGTCCAACATCCAGGGTGCTGTTGCGCATGGCCCAGGCCGTGGTGCTGTTGCCCAGCGCATTCGCATCAAGGCGCACGACATCGTTACCGGTTTCGGTTTCGAGCACTGAATGGTCGAGACCGATGGCTTCGGCGTAACCGCAGTGATTGGTGGCGCTGGCTTTGATGTGCACCTTGTCGTTATCGGCGCCGGTATTGATCTGAGAATCCAGGGCGCCATAGGCGGCGATGGTGTCAGTGGTGTTGCCGCGAGCGATGGCATTGATGCGCAGTTTGTCTCTGCCTTGGCCG
>Ga0189292_10086_pt1 | contig 53387 bp, 28 predicted proteins | sample UW1oraminimetaG_FD_130317 | JGI IMG/M metagenome (GOLD analysis project Ga0189292, IMG submission 130317) | Marine microbial communities from the Costa Rica Dome - UW179A-orange mini metaG | ecosystem: Environmental > Aquatic > Marine > Oceanic > Photic zone | place: Costa Rica: the Eastern...
TATAACAGCCAAAGAATGCATTCATATCTGGATTACAAAAGTCCAAACCAATATGAGGCTGACATGGCTAACTTAGGAAAAGCGGCTTAACTGGGTTGTGTGAAATTGGTTGACCACGTCACCTTGCCCGCTATATTGATAAAATTGCCGATCAGTATATTGAGAACTTAGACACTATGGTGATTTATCGCTTAGACCGCTTTGGTCGTGGCGGCCACCATCGTCCGTTCAATGACCTGGGCTACCCGGGTATTCGTATTATGGAAACCAACGAAAATTACACTCGTCAGCATCAGGATCTGCGCGTAGAAGATGGCATTGCATACGGAGATACATTGGATGGCGTCGACTTTGATTATGCAGCAAAGCTTACTGGCCTGAATGCTGTCTCCCTAGCCGCCATGGCGTGGGCGCCAAACCCACCCGCTAATGTAGAAATTGCTGGTGCTGTTCAACCTTCCACAACGTTAAAGTGGGATGCGCTGGATGCTGAACAAAACCCGCAGCTTAAAGGTTACAAAGTATATTGGCGTCATACCGATGCACCGCAATGGGAATACAGTAAATATGTAGGAAATGTAACCGAAGCAACGCTTGAGAACGTGGTTATCGACAACTACTTCTTTGGCGTAGCCAGCGTTAACAAGGACGGTGTTGAAAGCGTAGTAGTTTATCCAGGTCCAGCGGGAAGCTTTGGAGAATAAGCGTTTTTATTGAGCGCCTATATTAAGAGTGCGTATACGCATGCAATCAAGTTCGTGACGTTAAGCTGGTAGTGAAACCGGCTTATCGTCACGAATGACTATACTCAATAAAAGCTAGTATAAACGTGGACACTACACTCAATATATTGATGTCGCTTACATTTTGTTAATTTAAGCCAGTACGTGTTTATTGGAATTAAGCGACTAACTGCATTACAGTGTAGTAAATGTATGACGGCAGTTCGGAGTTCACCTTTGGTAAGATTCAGCGCGTTCTCGCTCTCTATTTTCACTCAACGTCTTTCTTTATTAGGCATAAGCCTAGCCCTTTGTTGTTTTAATGTTTCGCAATTACATGCCGCCCCTACCAAATTAGGTGCAGCTTCCTTCGAGACCTACATTAGCGACGATGGGGAGCCTGCTCGAGTTAACACCCTGCTCGAAAAGGTGTTTCAAAAGGCGGAGCTGGATATCCAACTTCAGGTTATGCGACAAGCTTTTTTGGGCAGTTCTGTACTGACAGGTAAACTAGACGGTGAATTTGCCTACGTTAATTTGGGTGAGGATAGCAGCAACTATATACTATCCGATATCTACTTACCCATTTATCTTTACGCAGTTAGTAAAGACGCCGAAGTGCAGGAAGTGAAACTATTTCCCCATTTAAAAGATAATCGCGTCGCCATTGAAAATCGCTTTGCGAATACGCCTTCGTTCAGGCTACTTAAAAACATCAAATGGTCGCGTAATCCCACCACTTTTGATGCCTTTCGCCAACTTGCCGACGATAGAGCGCCTTATTTAATAACCACACAGCTACTGGCGCGTGAATTAAACATTCTATTGGCTAACGATAATGAAGAAACACTGCACTTTTCGGCAAAGCCGTTAGCAAAAACAGGGTTTCAAATAGCTATTAGTAAAAATGTGGCGAATGCAAAAAACATTATCGCGCAATTCAACCAAGCCGTATCTACTATGCAGAACAAGGGCGAATTTAACCAACCACTCGCACTAGCTTGGTTAACCAAGGATGTAAATGGCGATGGCGTGGCTGACTTTGTTGGGCACAGCAGTATAACCACTGCATCTGACTTGCTAACCACAGCTTACTCTCTTGACGGTAAACCCACCTCTGAAAGCAGTGCTTTTTATATAGATGGTGAGCGCTATGACTCACTTGAGGATGCTCGCGCAGCGCTTCCGTCTAAAGACAGTACGCAGCCTCGCGAATCGCTTTTAGATAAGACCACCTACCAACAACTGCTTCGCCGCTGGTAGACTGGTTTTTGTAAGGCTAGAGGCTTAACTGGATACTACTTCGCGTTCGCCTCTTTAACAGCCATTTGTTAATGCGCAGTTTCAGGAAGATACATTTCTAAAATAGTCAGTAGTTCTTCGCCATCTACTGGTTTTGACACATAGTTGTTAAAACCAGCTTTAAGCGCTTTAACACGGTCAGACGAATACGCATAAGCGGTCAGTGCAACAGCATTAAGTTTCGAAATTTCAGGGATTTCACTGCCTCGTATTTTCGTCACCAAACCTAACCCGTCCATTTCCGGCATTCCAATGTCAGAAAGCAGTAGGTCAAAGGCCTCAGGCATATCATTGATTTCTTTCCATGCCAGTAAACCATTTTTCACTACGTTAACTCGCGCACCGTTCGATTCTAAAAATAGCTTTATGAAATCACGGGCGTCTGGCTCGTCTTCTGCCACCAGTATCCGTAATCCACTTAAACGTAGCGATTCAGTTAGGTCGCTAATTTCAGAGCGCTTAGTTTCTATTATGTCATCATGCAAATTCAGCGGTGCAATTGGCAGCGTTACGTAAAACGTTGAACCCGAGTTGGGGCCGTCACTTTCTGCATAGATCTCGCCGCCGTGCATTTCGACCAAGCTTTTCACAATAGACAAGCCTAAACCTAACCCATGTTTATTATGCTCGCTTTTGCTTTGATAAAAGCGCTCGAAAACGTGAGCTAACTGCTCTTGTGTCATTCCTTTACCGTTATCTTTAACGCGTATCAGATAGTTAGAGTGCTCTCTTCGTCCTCTGATATGCACTGTGCCCCCTTTAGAAGTGAACTTAAGCGCATTGCTCAACAAGTTGTTGATCACTTGTTTTATACGCAAGTTGTCACCAAGAATCTGGGTATGTGCATCCTCACAATTTATCGATAACTGAATATTCTTACCCGCAAACCCCGCTTCAAATGACCTTGCCACCTCCGATATCGACCCGGCAATATTGAGCGAATGTGTGCTAAGTTTCATAGTGCCAGAAATAATGCGCGACAAATCGAGAATATCGTTGATTAAAGCTGCCTGAGTAGATGCTGCACGCTTTATCACGCCAAGCGCATCAGACATTCTGTCAACGTTGCGAATATCCATTAGGGCTAGATCGGTCCAGCCAACAATTGAGTTCAGTGGTGAACGCAATTCGTGAGAAATACTGGCAAGAAACTGATCTTTGGCTTTATCTAACTCTTCTAACTTACTAATTTGCTTATCTAGTGACGCTTTTAAGCTAAGCGCGTAAGGTATAAATAAATGGTCGAAACCTTCGATAATCAGTTGGTCATCCTCGGTCCATTCCACCGACTCATCAGCCACACTTTGCAAGTACAAGTCGAACGAGTTACGTGGTGTAAGCGACTTACCAATATCTTTTTTGGCTGCATCGCGACCGGCCCAGCGTATTGTTTTATCTTTTTGCTCTCTAAACCAAACCGTGTAGTAGCCTAATTTTGAAGACACGCAGGAAATATACATTCCGCGAATGCCATTAAGGTCACATTGTTCGGACACTTCTTCCGCCAGCTTGCTAATAGCAATTGACTCTTCAGAGTTTGGAATGACGAACTTGTCGAGAAGGCGAGTTAATGTTTGTTCAGAGGGCGTTTTACCTACTAAATATTTATCTACAGGGGTAATAACGGCCATACCACATGCATTGGCTACATCCAAAAGGCCTTTTTCTTTTTGGGTTATCGCCTCAAGCGGGTTAGCAAAGCCAGTAAGCTGATGAATAATAGTGTTTAGCTTACGTTGGCGAATTTGAAACTGTTCTTTCTTTTCATGCAAGGCTTTAGTGTGTAGCTGCCACGCATAGAGATGACCGAGGGATTCGCATACCAAACGCTTTTTTTGGTCGATATATTTAGGCTCGTTATTGTGACAAGCAAGTAACCCCCAAAGTTTACCTTCAAACACAAGGGACACGGAAAACGATGAACGTATGCCCATATTTTTAAGATAAGTGATATGAACCGGCGACACTGAACGAACCATAGACATGGATAAATCCATTGGCGGTCGCTCTGCTTCTTGCACAGTTGGTATTAAAGCAATAGGGGGTTGTTCTACGTCAAATACACAACGTACGCGATTTTTTAAGTACAGCGCCCGGGCTTGGCTAGGAATATCAGATGCGGGAAATTTCAAACCTTTGAAAGAGCGAGACCCTGGGAATTTTGCTTCGCCAATTACTTCTCCGCTATAGGTTTTATCGAACTGATAAACCATCACCGAATCAAACCCTATGTAGCGCTTAAATACGCCCGCAATGGCGTCTGCAACATCACTGATAGACTCGCACCCATCCACATCGGGAAGCAATGTGCGAATATTTACGTCCATCGGTACCCATTGTTGGGCGGCTTCATAACTAAGCTGAGGGGTAGGCTCTAGTTCAATAACGAGTAAGCCGTTTGAATCGAACGCGACACCACTGCCCTCTTTTTCCCAATTGTCTAAACAAAGTGCGTTTTCGGCAAATTTCCATTGATACGCTCGGCGTGTATTCCCGCCTTTAACGCTTTGATAGATACTTTGAAAGGTTGGTGCATCTTCGGAAGGCGTATCGATGAGCTCAGTAATAAGAGTTTCACCCGCAGTGATACTGACTTTAAATAGCTCATTGATGTTTTCACTAACCACCTGAATTTTTTTAGTTTCAGGGTCTACCGCTATAACGTAACCAAAGCTTTGAACACTTTCGATTAGGTGAATAGCTTCATCTTCGCAGTTTTGAAGCGTCTTTATCTTTTTATCTGTAACGTGCTGCATTGCCTTGGCCGAGAAATTTTGAAAGCGAACTTTCATGAGGGGAAATATTATTTTTGACACGATAACAACTTATCGTGAAGAAAGCATGCTATATCCAAAAGTCTAACGCATAAAAAAGGAGGCTTATCGCCCCCCTCTATTGGTTTTGCTCGTATATTACTTGTTGAAAATTTACATTTCTCTAGAAGAGATAATTAACACCTATTGATATGAGGTCAGTAGAGTTATCTTCTATGTCATAGCGTTCATATTCAATCATTGCAACCCAATCATGGTGAATACGCCAGTTAGCGCCAATGCCATAGAACAAATCCGTGCCTTCATCATCAACGTCTTGAAGTAGGGCTGTATCCTCAAAAACATCTAACGAATCGTAGTTACCTTGCCAAAAATATAAGCCCACATGCGCATGTAAAAACCAGTCCTCATGACGTAAAAACTGATAGGCTACACTTAATGTATAGCCATCTACTGATGTTGGGCGAATACGCGATGTCTCGCTGAAAAAGCGAGATGGCTCGTTGGTCGTGGTTGAAAATGCTGCCGATACATCACCTAAATCGGTATAACCGACTTGAATAAAGCTGTTTTCGGTAATATTGGTACCTACTACCGCTTTCCACGCACTGCGGGTGTCATCAATATCTATGTCGAAGACATCAAAGCCTAGCTCTGCGGCTTCTTGTTGTACATCCCTTTCCTTGAAATCTCCTGATGCGCTCCCCCAACTCCCGCTTATGAAAAACTGTTTAGCCGTGCACTTTTCATATTCTTTAGAAAGTTTTGAGGCATCCTCTTCAGATAAGCATTGAGTTTTGCTAGCTAAAAAAGGGGAAGCATCCCTTTCTTTATTAGATTGCTGAGCCATGGCTGGAAATGAAAACATTGCTCCCATTGCAACAGCGCTAACAATCCCATACCTAAAAGTTCTATTCATCTTAGCTACGCTCACGCTTTTACTCCCTTTCTTTGCGCCGCTAATAAGCGGCGCAGTGTCATAACAAATACCAGTAACATCAGCAGCATAGCGTTCATGCTACCACCGCCTCCGCCAGAGTTTTCAATTCTAACGGTCACGGGTTGAACAGTAATGGTTAGTCTACCCTCGCTCGTTCCGCCCTGTGTATCTTCAATAATATAGGTGACTACAGCATTGCCCGTAAATGCAGCAGGCGGCGTAAAGGTCAATGTATCGTCAGGGTTAACAGATACGCTACCGATTGATGCCTGGGCACTTACAACACGAATACTATCGCCATCTTCGTCGAAGTCGTTGGCAAGCACGTTAACGGTTACAGATTGGTCAACGTCTATCGTTACAGTATCGTCTACAGCCTGTGGAGGATTGTTACCAATAATGGTTACCGTAATTACACCCAGGTCTGAACCTCCGTTTCCATCACTGATACCATAATTAACAATCACTTCGCCAATAAAGCCAAGTGGAGGCGTGTATTCGATGGTATCCCCCGCTATCACAGCTGTGCCGAACGTGGTTGTAGCAGAGGTAATACGCAAGTCATCGCCATCAGGGTCTGCATCGTTACTTAAGGCTTCAATAGTTACAGACTCATCAACAATGATAGTTACTGCATCGTCATTTGCCACGGGTTGTGTATTGCCATTAAACATGACACTTACACCACCTGGGTCAACAATCGTACCGTTCACCAAACCGTCGTCATCATCAACGCCACCATCTAGAATTTCGAGCTGCACACACCAGTGCCCTTCGGTTAGCCCTTCGGTCCAGTAGTCGCCGCCCGGCGGAGGACAGTAGCCCGGCTCACCTTGAACTGACCATAAACGGTTGTTTGCGTTTTCCGTAAACGTTACCCAACCGTTTTCAGGCGTAAACTTACGATAGACCGCATTCGCAGGAATTGGCTTAAGCTGCGGCATAACAATGTTCAGCGTTTGTCCGGCCTCAGGTAGACCATAGGCGATGAAATCGAAAATGCCGCCAATGTTTGTCGCTTCTGGGTCAGGGACAATGTCATCATCGCCCGCAATATCACCATCTATGATTTTCGCGCCACCGAGCTCGCTACTTACAGAGAAGTTACCTAAGCGCAAGCAAACACCTGGGTCGCCTTCTACCATGTAGCCGTCAACAAACGCCACTTCTTGCGGAAGCACATTACATTCAGGCGTTGGATCTAGGTAATCTAAAATACCGTCTCTATCGCTATCGGCAAGACCATCCACAACATCCGGTACACCGTCACCATCACTATCAAGTTCAGTAGGCGATGGTAGTGCATCCACTACTTGAATATACAAAGTATCCGAGTCTGTGAAGGCTGTGTCATCTGCGTCGGTGACCGTTGCACGGATTCGGTACACACCAATCTCTAGACCACTTGGGTCAAACGTAAAGGTGTCATCAACGCTATCGGTATCTGCAAGATCTGCATCCAGTGATGTCCACACAAACTCGTACTCGTTGGTTGGGTCTGGGTGGTCAACTCGAGAGGTTACCAACACGTCAGAGCCTGTAGGAATAACCCGAATTCTTGACTCGCCGTCCTGCTCGGTAAACAGGTCAACATCTGGGTTCACGTTATCTTCACGGATAGTTATTTCGTGAATGTATTTGTTACCTATGTTCAACACATCTGAAAGCTCGATAATAATGGTTTCAGTCCCTTCAATATCCGCATCAGGGAAAACATTGAAGCTCACCGTTTTATCACTACCCGACTCCATCACAATGATGCCATCGACTAAGTCATGATCGCCGCTGTCTGCCGTACCGCTTACCGTAAATGGAATTTCTAGCGGATAAACCGGTGACGTGCCGTTTAAGTGAATACCAAATTCTACTTCGTGGCCTTCCAGTACAACTTGATCTTTAGTGATGGAAACAAGAGGACGTACGCGTACGGCCTGACTTGCCACAGAGGTTAAGCCGTCTTCGTCAGTCGCTTGCCAGTAAGCCGTATTATTACCCGGCTCATAGAAGATTAGCCCATCAACCAATGACACAGGCAATGGATTACCAAATTTATCGACCGCCGAGGCTACGCCAAGGTCAATTTTGGTAAATAGCGCATTGGCATCTACGAACACGTCTTCTGGCACTTCAATAACCGGGCGATCGGCCAAGTCATCTGGCATTACATCTACCAGTACCGATGCCTGAGCTACCTCGCCTTGAGGGTCGGTGATGGTGTAGTCGATAACGATTTCACCTACGAAGCCTTCAAGTGGTGTATAGGTAAGCGAATCGTCTGACCAAGAAACATCACCTAACTCAACGCGCGCACCAATAATACGAAGCGTATCCCCGTCTGCATCAGAATCGTTGGCTAGTACATCAATTTCTGCAGGATTGTAGTTCCCCAAGCTGATTGCATCATCGCGGGCAACCGGCGCGTCGTTCACTGGATTTACGTTGATGGTCACCGTGCCTACATTAGAAGTTTCTTCACCGTCATTTGCTGTAAAGGTAAATGTAGTTGTGCCGCTAAAGTCCGCGTCCGGCGCGTACAACACATTAGGTAAACGACCAACAAGCTCACCGTCCGGTGATGTTACCAGCTGGTAGGTTAGCGCATCGCCGTCTGCGTCACTACCCTGAAGCTGAATGGGCAGAGTCGCATCTTCTTCCATCGTAAAGGTTAGGTTCAACACAACAGGGGCATCGTTAGTGTCGATTACCGTTACCGTGTAGGTCGCACACGCTTGCGCGCCCGACTGGTCAGCAACACACACTGTAATGGTGGCAGTGCCATGGAAACCGTCTGCAGGCGTAAATGTCACCACACCATTAACGATTTCTACGGTGCCGTTTGTGGCTTCGGCACTAGCAATAGTGAGCGTATCACCATCAATATCGTTTGCATTGGATAATACGTTGATACTTAGCGGCGTATCTTGATTAGTAGATACTTCTCCACCTTCAAGAGTCGGAGCATCATTTACATTTTCAACCGTCACCGTAATTTGCGCAGTCGCTTCACCGCCATTCCCATCTGATATGGTGTAGGTGATGATCGCCGTTCCAACAAAGTTAGGTAACGGTGTGTAGACAATGTTGCCATCGCTATTAACGGTTACCGTGCCCGAGTTAGCCGTTGCATCTGTGATGATTAACGTATCGCCGTCAATGTCAGCGTCATTGGCAAGTGCATTAACAATAACACTGCTGTCTTCACTTACATTAGCTTGGTCGTTATTTGCTACTGGTGCGTCGTTAATAGCAACGATAACTACGGTAACCGTTGCGGTATCAGTACCACTAAAGCCATCGCTAATAGTATAGGTAAATGTTGCCTCACCATTTACATTGGCAACAGGTGTGTAGGTAACGGTAGTGCCGTTATTGACCACCACACTTCCGTTGTCAGTACTTGCCATGGTTACTGTTAGTACATCGCCGTCGACGTCGCTATCGTTTGTTAGTACGGTTACTGTAACACTGCCATCTTCGGTAACACTTGCCGTGTCATCAACGGCAACAGGGGAATCGTTCACTGCAGTGACAGTTAGGGTTACCTGCGCTGTATCAGTTCCACCATGACCATCTGAAATGGTGTATTCAATAGTGACCACGCCGTTGTAGTTGGCAGGCGCTTGATAGCTTAACTCACCGCTTGGCAACAATATCACCGTGCCAGTAGACGCTGTTACTTCGGTAATGGATAACGTATCGCCGTCTTCATCAGTATCGTTAGACAGCACATCTAAGGTTACCGATTCGTCTTCTTGTGACGTAAAGCTGTCATCATTCGCAACAGGGATATTGTTTTCGGCAACAGTTAGCACCAAGGTACCTGTTACCGTGCCGCCCATACCGTCTGATACGGTGTAGGTAACCGTTACTGTGCCTACGAAACCTTCAGGTGGCGTGTATGACACTAATCCATCAATAATAGTCGCCGTTCCAAAATCAGCCGATACTGAGGTAAGCGTAAGTGCATCGCCATCTGCATCTGTGTCATTAGCCAGTACGTCGACCTCTACCGCTTCGTTGAGCTTAATAGCCAGCTGATCGTCTTGAACGTCAGGAAGAGTATTGCCATTAACAAATGTGCCTACTCCACCAACAAAGCTAACCGCTCCATTAGTTGTACCGTCAGCATCAAAACTTCCGCCATCGGTTAGCGTCAGCTTCACACACCAGCTACCTGCAATTAGACCTTCTTGCCAAGCGCCACTATTAACAGTAGGACAGAAACCTGGCGTACCTGGTGCTGAGTAAATCACGGCGTCGCCGTCTGCAATGACATCGAACCAACCTAGCTCAGTAGTCCAGCTACGCATAAATGCGTCTTCTGGGACGGCATTGCGCTGCGGAATAACCACATCGAACTGTGCTTGATTAGACTGATTATTCACCACGTCGAAGTTAAACAACCCACCAACATTGTTAGTTTCCGTATCTGTCGGAATGCGACTGGTTACTACGCTGTCATCAGCAAGTAGCAATACGCCAGCATTTGAAGTGCCACGGGTGTACTCACCCGCACTTACACATGCACCAGCGTTTGATTCAACAAGATATTGCGCGCTTTCACCTGCAATTTCTGGCGCAACCGAACAAAGCGCAATGCTATCTAAGTAGTTAGGCACACCGTCTAAGTCGGCATCACCTGTGCCTTCAATGTTGTCTGGTAGGCCATCACCGTCGGTGTCTGCACCAGTAAGTTCAGGTAAAGTTTCTACTACCTCAATATAAATTGTGCGTGAACTTACAAGCGCGGGGTTTTCACTGTCTGCCACAAGTAGCGTAACCGCATAAACACCTGGCGCTACTGAAGTAGGGTCGAAAGTAAATACACCGTCATCATTTGAAACATTAGTGAGTTCTGGTGCTGAATTACTCCAGTCGTAGATAAAATCAGCGGCAGGATTGGTATGACTGATAGCCGCAAGTACATCAACTAAACCATCATTTTGGCCAACAGTTAACGTTGTAGTGTTATCTTGCTCAACTGACAGCGCTACAACTGGTGCCACAGGTGCTTCTGCAATTGTGGTGGTTTGCGACGCTTTTTCTCCGACATTTACGTTTTCATTTAGCGTTACGATTACCGTTTCACCGTCATCGATAATCGTGTCAGGGATAATATTGAATTTAACGGTTGCCTGTGTGCCACTCTCAATAGTGACAGTGCCAGAGATAAGGTCGTGATCGCTAGTATCTGCAGTACCTGAAACCGTGTAGCTCACTGTTACTGGGTAACTAGGTGCATTACCGCTTAGCAGTACATCAAAGCTTGCTGCGCCACCTTCGGTGACAACCACATCATCACTTAGTGACACCTGAGGGTTAACGCGGATAGTCTGACTAACCGTTGTCGTATTGCCTTCATCATCAGTTGCCTGCCAGTAAACGGTATGTAGCCCTGGCGCAAAGCGAGTTTGACCGTTCAATAAGGTTACAGGGATTGCATTACCACTTGCGTCAACAGCTGTTGCATTACCTAATACAACCTCCGTTAGATAGCCTATGGCATCAAGTTCAATATCCGCTGGTGCTTCGACAACTGGGAAGGTTTGAGCAGTTTGCTCAGAGGCACTAACAGTAACGATGACACTTGCTTGCGATGTGGCGCCACTTGCATCGGTAATAGTATACGTAATTTGAACATCGCCTTGTGTTCCAAGCGCAGGCGTATAGACAAGCACCCCACTTTCAACTTCGACACTGCCGCTATCCGCTGTTGCGCCAAGTATCGATAATGCATCGCCTTCTACGTCAAGGTCGTTGCTTAGTACGTCAATTTCAACAGCTGTGTCGTCTAATGTAGAAGCCGTATCCGCAACCGCCACAGGCGCATCGTTCACGGCCACCACATTCACTGTGATATTGGCGGTGTTCGAATCTTCTTGACCGTCGTTCGCTTTATAGCTGAACAGTACCGTACCGTTGTAATTTTCTGGGGTAACGTACAGCAAAGAAGGAGCAGAACCTAACACTTCACCTGTTGGCAACGTTACTAATTCAAACGTTAAAACGTCTTCGTCTGCGTCGGTACCCGTTAGCGTGATGGGTAGGCTATCTCCTTCTTGAATAGTGAATTCAAGATCTTCAACTACTGGGCCTATGTTTGTATACACCACTGTAACGGTAATACGCGCACAAGCCTCTTCGCCCTCAGCATCTTGAATACAAACGTCGATGGTTACTTCGCCGGAATAATCTTCAGACGGCGTATAAACCAGTTTGCCGTCAACAATATCAACCGTGCCGTCTGAAGATGTGGCGCTAACGATAGTATGCGTATCATCTGTATCTACATCTTCAACATTGGCGATAACATCGATAGTTAACGCTTCATTCTGGTTCGTTGCAGCAGTGAAATCAGCAAGTGTAGGTGCATCGTTAACAGCGGTAACCGTTACAACAAGCGTACCTGTTGCTGTTGCTCCATTGCCATCAGAAACCGTGTAGGTAATGGTTGCTGTACCATTGAAGTTCTCATCTGGTGTGTAGCTTACTTGCCCACCTTGAATAGCGACTGAACCTTCGTCAACGGTTACGTCTGAAATAGTCAGTACGTCTTCGTCAATGTCAGAATCATTCGCGAGCACATCGACAACAACAGAGCCATCTTCCTCGACTGTGGCCGTATCATCCACCGTTACCGGTGTATCGTTAACTGGGTTAACGGTAACAGTAATCGTTGCTGTATCAGTGGCACCATTACCATCGCTTACCGTATATGATACTGTCGCTTCGCCATTAAAATCAGCATTAGGCGAGAAAGTAACCTGGCTATCTGCCGTGATCACTGCGCTACCCTGCGCTGATGAGGCGGCTGAGACTGAAAGCACATCTTCATCTATATCAGAGTCATTGGCGAGAACAGCTACCGTTACTGAAGCGTCCTCATCAACAACAGCGGTGTCATCCAAAGCGATAGGAGCATCGTTCACCCCTTCTACTGTAAAGCTAATGCTGGCAGTGGCGGTACCGCCATTTCCATCTGAAATAGTGTAGGTGGCCGTTGCTGCCCCATCAAAATCAGCTGGTGGTGTATAGGTCACACTGTTATTTGCATTAACTGTGATAGTCCCCTCAGATGCGCTAGCAGATGTCACGCTTAATTCATCGTTGTCAACATCTGTATCATTGTCTAATACAGCAAGCGTAGTGCTTGAATCTTCGGTAACTCTTCCGGCATCATCATTAGCTACTGGTGCGTCGTTAACAGGCGCCACCGTTACTGTGACTGTCGATGAGGCGCTACCACCAGCACCATCCGATACACTGTAAGTTATCGCGGCTGTACCGTTGAAGTCGGCACTTGGCGTAAAGCTAAGCGTATTATCGCCGGTAATAGTTGCAGTGCCTTGACTGCTGCTTGCAGCCGACAGCTGCAACGTGTCACCGTCGATGTCACTGTCGTTTGAAAGCGCATTAATAATTACCGTTTCGTCTTCCTGTACACTCGCCGTATCTGCCACAGCCACCGGATTGTCATTTACTGGGTTTACCGTAATTGACACTGTTGCTGAATCAGAGCCGCTGTTTCCATCAGAAACGGTATACGTCACTGTTGCAGCACCGTTATAGTCGGCATCCGGCGTATACAAAAGATTACCATCGCTATTAATGGTTGCCGTACCAGTACTAGCATTAACCGCAGTTAACTCAAGGGTATCGTTGTCTACATCTGTATCGTTAGCAATAACGTTAACCACAACGCTGCTGTCTTCATCAACGCTAGCTGTATCATTATTCGCAACGGGGGCATCGTTAACGTTTACAACCGTCACTGCCACCGTTGAGTTAGCGCTGCCGCCAGCACCATCTTCAATGGTGTAAGTAATAGTGGCGCTGCCGTTGAAGTCAGCTTCTGGCGTGTAGTTCACCTGGTTACCTACAACCTGCACGCTGCCGGTTGTAACAGAGGCGCTCGCCACACTTAAGGTGTCGCCGTCAACGTCGGTATCGTTAGCAAGTACATTAATGCTAACCGACTCGTCTTCATTGACACTTGCGGTATCTGGATTAGCGATTGGGTTGTCGTTAACCGCTGCAATAGCTACAGACACCGACGCATTGTCACTGCCGCCGTTACCGTCTGTTACCGTATAAGCTACTGTGGCACTACCGTTGTAATCTGCCGCTGGGGTAAACACCACATTGCCGTCACCATTAACTATTGCACTTCCATTGGTTGCCGATACATTTGAAACGCTTAATGCATCGTTATCAATGTCGGTATCGTTAGCCAATACATTAATAACTACCGCTGTGTCTTCGTTAGTGCTGGCCGTGTCGTCGCTTGCCACTGGTGCATCGTTGACGTTAGTAACATTAATCGTCACCGTACCTGATGCCGTACCACCTGCACCGTCACTTACTGTATAAGTTACGGTTGTTGCGCCATTAAAGTCGGCCGTAGGTGTAAAGGTAATATTGTTTCCGCTAAAGGTTACTGAACCATTTGGCGATGTTGCATTGGTGATCGACAACGCATCGCCATCTACGTCAGTATCGTTAGTCAAAACATCAATAATTACGCTGCTGTCTTCGTTCACCGTCCCTGAATCAGGGTTAGCTATTGGCGCGTCATTTACTGCATTAACCGTTACCGATACAGAAGCTGAATCGGTTCCGCCATTTCCATCAGAAACCGTGTAATTAAGTGTAACAGGGCCATTGAAATCGGCCGGTGGCGTATAAAGAACATCGCCATTTGAATTTACGGAGGCCGCACCAGCGCTTGCCGACACCGCAGTAACACTTAGGGCATCGCCATCTACGTCACTGTCGTTAGCTAACACATCAATAATTACGTCATTATCTTCGTTAGTATTCGCACTGTCGTTTGTGGCAACCGGTGCATCGTTATCTGCTTGCACGTCTACCGTTAGATTCGCGCTATCACTGTTCCCATTTCCATCAGAAATGGTATAGGTCACAAGTGCTGGACCGTTAAAGTCTTGTGCAGGCGTGAAGGTGATGTTGCTTCCCGCAAACGAAACCGCACCGTTGCTAGAATTAACCGCCGTGATAGACAATGTATCGCCATCCACATCGGAATCATTTGCCAATACATTTACTACCACTTGTGTGTCTTCAGTGGTAGTGGCTGAGTCGGCCTGCGCTACAGGTGCATCTTGAACATTGTTAACCGTAAATGTTGCCGTGGCAGTGTCGCTACCACCTGCGCTATCGGTAAGGGTGTATTGCACGGTCTCGGTGCCGAAGAAATCAGCCGCTGGCGTATAAATCAAGTTCGCGCCATCTGTAGTTACCGTACCGCCGTTACTTGGCGTAGCAACAGAGGTAATGCTAATGCTTTGGCCATTATCTGTATCACTATCGTTACTACGGGCCGCTAACGTATTGCTGGTTGTATCTTCATCTACCGTGAAGCTATCGTCATTCGCAGCGGGTACACGGTTGAGCAAGGTTACCGTCACGTCGTTAGCATTTAATGACTGAGGCTGAGCTGCCCCATCAACGTAGCTAAGCGCAGAAGAAATGGTTAAATCCTGGGTAGCCGCACTAGGCACTAGCGCGCTGGTGTCTAGTTCAACGCTAAACACATAGGTTTCAGTGTCACCATCATTATCGCTATTTACAATACTGCCTAAATCAAGCGTTAGCGTATTGTTAGACACACTAATATTGCCGTTCACATTAACTGCTGTGCCGCTAGCAGTGCTGTTAATACTTGCTGGGTTGACGCCTGAAGAAAGGCCAGTATTAAAGGTACGAGCAAGTTCCCCCGCCCCTGCGAGCAATGAAACATTAGCAGGTAACGTAACGCTTAAGCTTAAATCGTCTGTTGTCCCCTTAGGTACAGTAACAGTTTGTGTAAGGGTTAGTGTTTCGCCCTGCACAAAATTGTTACCAGATGTGCCACCATCACTGGTATCGGTAAGGGCAAAGGTTGGCGCAGATACGGTTTGCGCTTGTGATGTAACCGGAATAAGCAGCGCATTCTCACCATCAGTAGCGTTACTGTCGTTGTCACTTAACTGGTTGGCACCTAGATTATCACCACTAAAAAGAGCTTGCGTTGAGAATACGGTGTTGTCAGCCGCATTTGCATCTAGCGTTAGCACCACAGACGCGGTTACCGTTTCACTTGGCGCAATTCCGCCCACGTTTACGTCAAACGGCGTTTCGCTTACTACAACGCCTTGGCTGGTAACAGCTGTATTAGCTACTACGCTCAAGCCCGCATTGACCGGCTGAGTAAACGACACGTTTTCTGCAGTCGCTGAACCTTGATTGGTTGCCACGGTGTAAATGCGTACGCTGTCACCTGGATCAACAACCCCATCACCGTCTACATCGTTAACAAGTTCATAGTATTGAATAATCTCTAGTTCTGGCGTGCCCGCGCCCGTCGATGCACTGAACGTGAGCGGCTGGAAACCATCGCTATCTGCACGGTTATTATCTGCATAGACAGTATCAGTTTCGTCACTCGTTGCTTCACCTTGTAGCGAGAAGCTTTCGTTTGCGGCATTGCCGTTGAAATCAACCAGCGGTGAATCGATGGTAACATCAAAAGAAACCGTTTCACTGGCGCCAGCTGCTAGCGTGATAAAATCTGCGCTTAGTGAACTACCTATTACACTAACCGTATGTCCACCGCTTACCTGCGCCGAATTAGCGACGTAAGTAAGACCTGCGGGTATAGCGTCACTTAGGGCAATGTTTGATAGCGCTTGGCTACCCGTATTTTCAAGTAAATACGTAATGGTTAACGTATCATTAGGGCTAATGACGTCATTGGTATCAGCATCGGTTGATAGACGTACCAGTTGTGTAATATCTAAATCTGCTGTGTTTGCTGGTGTGCCCACTCTGAAAGTGTTTGCCTGGTCGCCGTTTACATCGTTACCATCGGCGTCAGTTGGCTCTGCTACTGTGTCAGATGAATCCACGCTACCTTGTAGCGAGACTAACGTGTTGTTAGCCACATTGGCATCAACAAGCAACTCGAATGTAATGGTTTCAGATTCACCAAATGCCATATCGCCAACATTTACCGTGATGCCGGCACTATCATCAAGGGTGCCTTTCGTCGTTGTCGCGGACCCTGCTACATAGTTTGTATTTGCAGGAATCCCATGAGTAAATACAACGTCAGTGGCTGTGGCACTATCGCTTTCATTAGTTAGTGTTGCAGTGACTAATACCGTGTCACCAGCATCAATGAACCCATTACCATTGACATCATCAGATAGCACAACTGATTGCGTTGCGCCGATGAATGCGGCGATATCACCTATTACGTTAATTGAATCGGCAAAGCTGTAGTCTCGCTCGTCAGCAGTGTCGCCGCTCATTGAGCTATATGCACCATTGGTCAACCCAATAGAAAGCGCGTTACCCACATCAGCATCGCTATCGACGGTGAACTGAAGGGTTACTTGTTTGCTGCCATCTACCAACGTAATACCGCCCATATCTACAACAAGTAGCGTAGGCGACGTGTCATCAATCGTACCTTGCCCCATGAAGCTATTTGCCACATAAGTTAGACCGCTAGGAACTGAAACGTTAAACGTGGTCTCAAACGCGTCGGCAAAACTAGAGTTGTGGCCTACGTTAATAGTTAGGGTAAAGGTATCCTCCAACGATACCGAGGTTTTATCGAGCGTCATTGTTGAGTCTAAATTTGGCTCAACGATATCGATCTCGAGAGTAGATGGACCTGCGCTTTCGCCGCCACCTGATGCATTCACACTATTAATAAGTGTTGTACCCTGCGCGTTGCCTACTTCGTTTTCTACAACACCGGTAAACGTAACCGTTATGTAATCATTTGCGCTATTGCCATCTGCGGTGTTGCTCACAGTTCCAAAGTCAACCGTGACATCATTGCCAGACACCGAAGCGGTTGCAGCTCCGTCATAGCTAATTTGCGCTGGGCTGTTAATACTAATACTGTCAAAGCGAATGTCCGCTGGCAGCGTATTTACAATAGAAACACCGTCAATTGTGCCTTCCACTAAATCGATACGCGCATCAATAGAAACCGACTCACCCACTGCGAAATCATTATCGCTATGTGTAGCATTAAGTGCAGATTGAATAGCCAGTGTGTTATCTACCGTTACATTACTACTAGCTGTTTCACGGTAGTTATTTAACGTAGCGTTATTGTCGTCATCTCCACCATCGGCGCTGCTACGTCCGCTGCCGTCTAGCTGACTGTTATAGGTTGCTTCAACTGAATTAGTTAGCGTTTCACCAGCGCTTGCTTCGTTGGCCATTATAACGCTGTATTCGACGGTAACGCTTGCAAGTGCTGGTAGGTCGAATGCTGCAACCGACAGCGTATCGCCAGTGTTGGTCGTAGTAGTCTCACTAACATCACTTGCGGTCAGTGCTGTGTTCGTGCCTGTTAATACAGCTTCATCACTTGGGTTGGTCAGGGTTATTGCTGAGAAGGTAACACCAGAACCGCTGCCGTCAGGCCCTCCAAGTAATTCTGCAGGCATCACATCTTCAAAGGTAACGGCGTACGCGGTTGCAGTATTCCCCGTGTTGGTTACCACTGTGCGATACGTTACCGTATCACCGCTATCACTTGATGTCGCACCTGCAATGATGGTTTGCGTAATAGATAAATTCGGTTCGATAACATCCACGTCAACATTCGCAGAAGGTGCTGGCGTGCTCACGTCTTGGTAGCTAAGTGAACCGGTACTGGTTAGCGTTGTTCCAGCTTGGTTACTTAAAATATTGGCAACTTCAACAGGTACTGCAATAGTAACTTGTTGAGACGTTGAAGCGCTGTTGGTGATGGTACCAAAATCCAACACGACCGGATCGGTCCCTTCACCAGGGGTGGTATTAGGTGTATTTGTGCTGGTGAAATCTGACACCGGTGTTGTAATGGTAATGGCGTCGCCGGTATACGTTAAGCCTGAAGGAAGATCTAACGTATAAACAAAGTTGTCTGTTGTACCCGTTGGTATAGAGAAACTTGCCGTTAAATCAACCACAGTTCCAATTGCAGCATCTGATGCAGTAGTCGTTAACGTAAGCGTGGGCGCATTGGCGGTAACTGATGCCATGGCCGAGTCCGCGATATCGTTGACGTTTTGGCCGGAGTCGTTGTTGGCACCGCTACCTGTACGTTCGCCGTTGTCTGAACCGGCAACACCTGGGGTAGCATCCCCTGTACCTGATACACCAGGCAAAGACGTTGCCGAGGTTGAAACGGTATTAGTTACGGTTTCTTCAAACGCGATATCAAAATTGACCTGAGCGGTATACACAACGGTAACGCTTTCACCCGCTGCTAGGTAATCAATGTCGCTAACTGCGCAGCTATCAGACTCAACCGTTAGCTCGTTACCACTGATGTTTGCACAGGCTGATACATCAATGCCTGCCCCTCGTGAATGTATTGCGCTAACCAGTGCCACACTGTTAAAACGCGCTGGCACGTTGTCGTTGATGTACCAGTCATGCGCACGCGATACGGCAGTTCCCGACGTATTTGTTAACGTAACGGTGAATGTTACTTCGCTGCCACCATCTACAGTTGATGGCGAAGCTGTTTTTGTAGCCGTTAGGTTTGGCTCTGCAATACGAATATTCTGAGTCGTGTTGTTACTTTGATTTGTGCTGCTTTGGTTAAGGTAGTTTACTTCCCCCGTTACCGTCTTGTTGTTAGTGCGGTTGTTGTCACTCGTGTTTTGGGTAAGTACATCAAGGGTTACCGTAATACTTTCATCACCCGCATCGTTGTCATTATTTGTAACATCACCTAAATCGAAAACAACCGACTGCCCATTAATGACAGGGGTAATGGAGGTATTTGAAGCAGTGATCGACACGCCGTTTGCAGTCGTAAAGCCCGTATCAAATGTTCCGCGAATTAAGGCAGTGCCCGCTTGATAGGCCATTCCAGCAGGCAGAATAACTTCGATAATGTCCTGATTAGCAGTTTCTAGCGTCTGTCCCTCTGGTACGACAGTTGTAAACGCGTAGGTAAGCACTTCCCCTATAGCCGATTCACGAGTACCTGAATCACTCGTAAAAGTTTCTGAAGAAGCTATCAACGTAATATTGTCAGCTGAAATTGCTCTTGTGGCCGTGGTACCTGTGCTACTGGACTGAGAGTCACGCTCAACGGTCTGATCGCCAGTTTGGCTATCACCAGTAGCTTGCGCGGTAATATCAAAAGAGGAACCCGTCTGTGCACCTGCTTTTACTTCAGCAGTATAAGTGAACTGCACGCTATCACCAGCGGCAAGCTCCGTACCTGAATAGGTTACTCTTTCTGGTGTATTTTGAAGTGCATAAGTAAATCCAATTGGGGTTGTCCCTTCGGTTACGTTAGTGAAAATATCAGTATTAACATTGCTGACCACTTCAACATCATAAGCGGTAGCTGTACCTGTATTTTCAACATCTATAGTTACGGTTACCGTATCGCCTGCTTCTACGCCAGAGCTTGGCGCCACGCTTGTTGTTGCGCTTAATACATGCTCTGAAAACTGATTAGTTGACGTAGCTGACGCATTGTTGGTGGTATTGTTGGTTCCCGCATTTACCTGTAACTGCTTGCTTTGCGTTGACGTTGTAGCGGCATTTTGTGTGACGTCTTGCACCAAGGCTTCAAGCGTAATTGAAAATGTATTATCGCTTGGATCGTTATCATTATTAGTGGTTGTACTGCCGTTAAACACAGCTCTAACCGTTTGCCCACTAGCGACAGTGCCAGACGATGTCACGGTTGGGCTGGCACTTACGGTTCCGTCAAAACCTGTTGAATTTACCGTTAACGTATTGCTGTATTCAAAGCCAGCAGGGAGCGTCATATCTACCGTTAAGTCATTCGTTGTGCCCTCTGGCAAAGTCACGTCTACCCGATACTGTACGGTATCACCTACCACAACATTCCCCGTGGGGCTTACTATTGTTGAAGCAATAGCAATATCTGAAACGGTGACAAATGCGTCATCTGACTGCGGATCAAAGGTCGCAGCCTGCCCCTGTGCAGAAGCCCAATCAATCGTCGCTTCAGACGTGATGACATCGTTAGGCTCTGCAGTTTGTGCAATATCTTGAGTGAAAGTAAGCACGTAAACTTCACCTGCGGCGAGGTTCTGTATGCTGTAAGTACCATCTGCTAGTGAGCCGCTGCCCAAGGCTACACCATTCCCATCGACTGTTGCAGATACAAGGCTCTGCGAAGCCACGCCAGAAACGATAGGAACACTGGCGGTGGTGTCAAATGATGTAGCACCACCTTCGTTAGTTACTGTTAAGGTGTACTGAATCGTATCTCCGGCATCTACATTTCCTGCAGAAGTAGCAAGTGAAACGGTCAATTCTGGAGCACGAACAAGAATTTTAGCTGACTTAAGATCGGCAGTGATTGCATCAGGCGTATTGGTCGAAGTACTTTGGAATAAGTTCGCCAATTCCAACCCATCAGCATAGGGCTTATCGGTTACCTCAACGGTAAAATCAACTTCTAGTACTTCAGCTTGGGTTGTTGAGATACTGCCCCAGTCTAACGTTACGCTGTTTTCAGCAGATGATACCGTGATTGTAGGTGTGAGGGTTGTTACCGTATTTTCAGCGGTATAAGAAAAGCTGGTGTTGCTCGCAATATTTGAATTTGTATCGACAGTCGTTTCTGGGATTAAGAAAACGGGCAAAGGAAGAAAATCTACAAATACAATGTCGTTAGTATCGCCAGAAGGAATATCCATGCGCAAACGATAGGTAACGCTTTCACCCGGTGCGTACTGTAATAGTTGTGTGGTTGTATCGCCGTTACCGTCAACAAGAAATTTAGAGGTACGAATACCTTCAATAGAGACCGAAGCACTTGAGCCTTCCAAGCAGCTCGACGCACCACTTGCTACGTTATATTGTGCACTTTGAGAAAACGATAGTGAATCGTTAGCAACGACAGGGGCATTACTATCAACCCCTGTGTAACCACCAACGTAATTTTGCTGAATATCTACGGTGTAAGAAACCGTCAAAACGCTTCCCCCCGGAAGCGTGCCTGTTGCGTTAGTAACGTTGTAAGTGATGGCCTCATTTTGACTGGCATCAGTACTTGAAGCAGGCCTCGTTATGTTAAACGTACTTCCACCATAGTTAACCGTGATATCAGATGAAAAATCGACGCCATCGGCTATGGTGTCGTTAAGAATTAAAGAGTCTACCGATACGTAATCAGAAATTTGGATTGAGTTAGTAACGGTAAGTGTGTTGCCAGGACTTGACTCCCCTGTATTTACACCTTGCTGTATTGCAACATGCTTTGCCGTAACCGTGTCACTGCTAGAAACCTGGGTAAGCCCATTGCCGTTAAAACTCGCATTAAAGTCAAGCGGATGCACAATACTTGACGCACTGCACTGCTGCGCATTCAGGACATTAATAAAATGCATGGGGTAGCTCACACGCACATCATTTGCACTGCTTGTTCCCGTAGCAGAAGCACACGAAACATCTAAAATGCCACCAGTACTGGATGTAGAAGGTTCACTATCTATAGCGCACCCAGTTCCACCAGTTATCGTAGCTTGAGCGCTATACTGAACACCATTGTCTAAAACATCTGTGAACTGTAAGCTGTCTATCGTAGGGCCATTTGCAACATCTACCGTATGTGTAATGGTTGCTGAAAAACTAGGGCCCGCAGCAAGCTCGTTTTCCGCAGCAGAGCTTTGCGTAGTTACTTGGTAGAGGGCTGCCTCAACCGACGCACTTTGCGTTGTTCCTACTATTGGGCCGTTATCACCTGTTGCTGTGTCACCAAACTCATAAACAGGCGTTACCTCGATAGCAAACGCTTCCGCTGGCGTTGCATTGCTGTCTATAGTGAAACAAACATTTGTAGTTAAATCAGGGCCATTGGTTACAACCGAGCCCACTGGGATATCTACCGTTGAAAAACTGAACCCTTCGGTGCCCGCAACGGTTTGCGCAATGATAGGATCTTCGAGCTCATTGTTGTTCGCAACGGTGTCAAACGTGCCTACATTAACCGTAGCGCTGTTACTTCCTATAAACGTCGCACCGTTAAATGTTAAGTCAGCATCATGAATAACGCGAAGATAAGGGCCATACCCTGTTGTACCTGAGTTAATTAACGGTATGTCGTAACAAAATGACTCCCCTATAAACGCACTTTGCGGCGGTGAGTTTGTGATAATCGGTGTTGCAGCAAAGACAACTTGAGCTGTGCTTAGAAATAGCGATGCGGTAATGAGGGCTTTGGACAATGTGCGGATCATGTCTTTCCTTTCATTCAATTTATTGAGGCCGAGCAAAACCTCTACTCACTGTTACTTTTCCAATTACCTCTGCTAGAAACGTTAAAATAATGTAAACAACTTCCAAACAAAGACTTTGAAACCTAGTTCATGAAATTCAAATTCGCCAACTAACAAAACGATTTTTTGAATAATAAAAACCTAATATCTTTTAGGTTACGAACGTATTTCGAAGGACAGTACAGGCTCTGTTACAAGAAAAATAGTAGACATAAGGTTAAGGAAAGGTAATGAGGGTAAACCCCTATTTCATTTTCAAAACGCTTTAAATTTGCAGGCTAGCGACACGTTTTGTGCGAAAAACAAGCTCGCAGTCTGGGTACAGAGAAACATTAAATTTTCAAAAATTCGTACGTGATATCACGAATAAAACTTGTGTTTCTTGATCCTACGCAATAAACTTTCAGTAATTTCTGAAACTTCTGGAAGGTAAAAATGAAAATGACGCCTTTAATTACATCTGCGGTTATGCACTTTGGCGAAATGGGAAGTCGTTGGGGTTTCAACAGAACAGTTGGGCAAATTCTAGCGCTTATTGTTTTAAACGAAGAGCCCATTTCGGCGCAGGAAATTGCAGATGCGCTCAACATATCCAGAGGCAATACCAGCATGGGTTTAAAAGAGCTTCAGTCATGGCGCTTAGTTAAACAGCATCTTGTTCCTGGTGAGAGAAAAGAGTTCTTTATTCCGGCTGGCGATATTTGGACATTGGCCAATAGAGTATTTGAAGAACGAAGAAAGCGCGAGATAGACCCAACCATGAGTCTACTGCGTGATTTGTTGCTTGACGCACCTGCCAATGAAAAAGAGGCAAATGCACAACATAAACTGAACGAAATTCACGATTTACTCGAATCAATCACGGCATGGTCTGAAGAGCTTCAAAATCTTGGGCCTGAAAAGTTAAACACGTTGATGAAGTTGGGTTCTGGCGTGGGCCGTATGCTTGAGCTTAAGGACAAGCTACTTCCGGGGAAAAACAGCGTTAACTAAGGGGGCCTTCTGTGGATGCATTCTTGCTGTCTCGTTTACAATTTGCGTTAAATATTAGTTTTCATATTTTGTTTCCAACCATCACCATGGCGATGGGCTGGTTTCTATTTTACTTCAAGCTGCGCTCAAATATTTCAGGTCACCCTGTGTGGATGCGTATGTATCGCTTTTGGGTACGTGTCTTTGCCCTAAGCTTCGCCTTGGGTGTAGTAAGCGGCGTCACCATGTCATTTCAGTTTGGTACTAACTGGCCTGGATTTATGGAGAAAGTAGGTAATGTGGCGGGGCCACTACTCGGTTATGAGGTACTTACCGCCTTTTTCTTAGAAGCCACGTTTTTAGGCATCATGCTATTTGGCATACGCCGTGTTCCGAACTGGCTGCATACGGCTTCAACCCTTATTGTTGCACTTGGCACCACTACTTCTGCGTTCTGGATACTAGCTTTAAATAGCTGGATGCAAACCCCACAGGGTTTTGAAGTGGTCGACGGCGTTGTGTATGCCACAAACTGGAAAGAAATTATCTTTAACCCATCTTTCCCTTACCGCTTTGTACATATGATGTTAGCGTCTGGACTGACGGCCAGCTTCCTGATAGCTGGGCTTTCGGCCTACCGCATGCTTAAAGGCGACGACAAGCTTGCCCCTAAGCTCGCGCTTAAAACCGCCACCTATACGGCGGCAGTGTTAATCCCGCTACAAATTTTTGCTGGCGACATGCATGGTTTAAATACGCTTGAACATCAGCCTCAGAAAGTAGCGGCGATGGAAGGACTTTGGGAAACCACTGAAGGTGCACCTTTGTTACTTTTTGCAATTCCTGACGAAGAAAGCAAAGAGAATCATTTTGAAATTCCCATTCCCTATGGTGCAAGTTTAATTCTTACTCACGAACTTAAGGGCGAGATTAAGGGGTTAAATGAGTTTGAAGGAGAGCATCCGCCCGTTGCTCCTGTTTTCTTCGGTTTTAGGGTTATGGTGGGTATGGGCATGTTGATGCTCGCTGTGTCATGGCTTGGCAGTCTTTATCTTATGCGTAACAAAGACTTCCCAATTTGGCTTAAACGCACGTTTGCAGGCATGGCGTTTAGCGGCTGGATTGCTACGTTAGCAGGCTGGTACGTAACGGAAATAGGCCGTCAGCCCTATTTGGTAAGTGGTGTATTAAGAACCGCTGATGCCGTTACCCAGTTACCACCGGCGAATATTGCTCTGTCGTTCACGCTCTATCTTGTTATCTATACGGTGCTTCTAATCGCATACATGGGAACACTTATGTTGATGTGCAGAAGAGCCGTTGAAATTGAAGAGATAACGACGGAAGAGCGCGAAGTTGCCAAGGCAAAAATGCAACCTACTGACCCAGACCCAAGCACGGTTTAAGGAGAGCAAACATGTTTGAAAATGTATCAGCAGAAATGCTCGGAAATATTTATGTGGGTTTACTTGGTCTATCTGTATTGCTGTACGCCATTTTAGATGGCTACGACTTGGGTGTGGGTGTGCTTATTCCGCCAAGAACAGAAGCGTTTCGCGATGACATGATAGCCTCCATAGGGCCTTACTGGGATGCTAATGAGACGTGGCTTGTGCTCGCCATAGGTCTACTGCTTGTTGCCTTCCCTGAAGCCCATAGTGAGTTTTTACAAACCTTGTACTTGCCAGCCACCTTCATGTTATTAGGGCTTATTTTGCGCGGCGTAGCGTTCGATTTTCGCGCCAAGGTTGTGCAGGTGAAAAAGCGTAAATGGGACATGGTATTCAAATACGGGTCGCTGTTAACCACATTAGCTCAAGGGTATATGTTGGGTATATACGTGACGGGGCTTCGCACAGATATTTGGGCGCAAGGCTTTGCACTTCTGGCCGCATTTGGTGTTACGGCTGCCTATGCATTTATTGGCTCGTGCTGGTTAATACTTAAAGGCGAAGGTGAGCTTCAACAAAAAGCGTATTATTGGGCCAGAAGAGCTTTAGGGGTACTGGCGGTAGGGATTGTCGCGGTAAGTATCGCGAACCTAACCTTACATGATGACGTGCGAGACTTATGGTTGTCTGCTCCTTGGGGTTATGTGCTTTTCGCTATTCCAGTAGCGTGTTTTGCGCTCTTAGCACTATGTGGTGTGTTGCTTAAAAAACTGCCTGATGCACAAGGGAAAGGCGAATGGCTTCCGTTCTTTATTGCCCTTCTAGTATTTTTACTTTGTTTCACCGCATTTGGCATAAGCTACTATCCGTTTATCATCCCTGGACAGATGACGGTGATGGATGCGCTTAGTGACGCAAGCTCTCTGCGCTTCTTGCTTGTTGGCGTAGTTATTGTTGTACCTATTATTTTGGCTTATACGGCCATGGTATATAAGATATTCTCCGGTAAATCAGAGAAGCTTTCTTACTACTAGCCTTCGTCGATGGGATCGCAGCAAATCCCAATTACTTGAAACAATAGTGAACATCATTGAAATTCAATGGTGTTCACTTTCTATTCAGCGCTATACTAAACGCTATACATTGCGAGTTTCTTGCGGTTCCCGACGCCTTTCCTGTGCTTGGGGCATTTGCGGCGACCAGTATCCCCAATCCACGAACTCGATCTGAAAACCTGCGATCAAAATATGATCCTTTCCCTCGAACAATGTATACCAATGACTAGAGGATGTTTAGCTTTAGCTAGTCTACCCTTAAGGTGTGATCAAAATTTAAACGCTACTTACCGTTAAATATTTTGTTGACATCAAATTGTAATATTACTATATTTTATTTGGGGCAATTTTTAATAGAAGGAGCCAATACCATGGAAAATGTATTCCATTCGTTCTCACGGTTCTTCAAGCGCGCGCACCCCTACACAGTCGCTCACTATATCGGCCGTAAAAATGCGCAGCGTATCTTAGGATGTAAAATCAAAAAGAAATCCAAGATATATGCCGACCAGCACGTTGAAGACCAAAATCATTAATTTATATGGGGCCCATCAAACCGGCCCCTTTTTTTTGGATTTTAAATGTGGTTTAACGGTACCGAGGTTGTGTACTTAATCTGCTCCATTGCAAAGCTTGAAGTGACGTCGGAAAACTCTATACCGTTAACCAATCGCTTATAAAAATGATCAAAGCAATCCATATCGGTAACGAGGACTTTTAGCAGGTAATCGTATTCGCCAGACATACGATAACATTCAACAACTTCATCAAATGATGCGGCGTGTTTAGCGAAACTTGCCAGCCACTTTCCATCATGTCTGCCCGCTTTTACTTGCACGAAAACGGTCATGGCCAGCCCCAGGTGTTTTGCTTGCAACAGCGCTACTCGCCTAGAGATTATGCCCTTCTCTTCTAGCTTTTGAATACGCCGCCAGCAGGGCGTTACCGTAAGCCCAATTTGCTCAGCGATTTCTGCGACAGGCGTGTCAGCGTTATTCTGTAGCATGGCCAAAATGGCTTTATCTATTGTGTCTATACCGCTTGTTTTTTCACTACGCATAGTGAGATGTAGCCCTTTATTTCCGTGTTCTTAGTTTTTCAGCGAATTACGTCAGGCGCTTTACTTTTATGGAGGCTATTTAAAGCCACCAAGGCTGACTAAAGTCGACATTTTCTGGTGAAATTTCGTACTTAAAGGGAGGCGTGAATACATCCCAAAATGCATCCCGCAAGTCCTCGTCTATTATGCTAAGTTCACCTGCATCGCGATAGCGAGATAACAGTGTATTGTAAGCGTCAATCGGCATTTGCGGGTTAGACTGGCGAAAGATAACACGCCCTCCAAACTCTTCATACATCGCTTTTTCTGTTTGAAACTGTATAACCTGCTTGGCCGCTATCTCTTTAATGGGTTTCGTTGCCGTTTCACTTGAAACCTGACCTTCAAACTTCTCGATAAACCTGCTTACCAGTGTTTGATTAACCGTTATGCCTTTTTGTTTTGCATAGTCCTCTAAAACAAGCTCATAAATTCTGTTAGACGCATTTACACGGACCACATAATCAAGCATACCTGCGTAATTGTCTTTCGCTTGCTGCTTCAAGTTTTTACGTTCTTCTTCACTAGGCACGACGTCTGCCATACGGATTTCAGTATTAAGCACCATTGCTAAAACACCCTGCTCATCGACTTGTCCATTTGCCTGAGCAGCATAAGCAAGGTTTGAACTTAGAATAAGTAGCGCGGTGGCCAATGAAGATCGAATAGTTGATGTCATGCGCATTTAGCACTCCCTGTAGACGTATTATCGCCGCGATTACGAACACTTTGAGTCTCGCTGAGTGGGTAATTAACTGTGCGGACTAGTATTACCCAAATGGGCGTTGTAATGAGTAAAGCATTAAACGCTATGACTACGCAATACCGTGGCGTACTGATATTAGGAATATGCTGCGAGCTTCAAATTTATTGGGGTGAACGAGTGCTTATGTGGTGTAGCCGAGAGAGGATGGCGATAGCGACGCAGTAGACTAGCTATTGGTGAAAGCGTTATTCGTTAGAAATGATATATACCAAAAGCGGTATGGACTAAAAGCTTTGTCGCGCGTTTAGCGTGGGTGTGGAAATACAGACATTAGAAAGAAAAACGGCGGTCAAATGACCGCCGTTTTTGAATTCTTAGATAGCTTGCACGTTAGCAGCTTGAAGACCTTTTTGACCTTCTTCAACTTCAAATTCTACTCGCTGACCTTCTGGAAGCGTTTTGTAACCGTCAGAGATGATCGCACGGAAATGAACGAATACGTCCTTACCGCCGTTATCTTGAGTTAGAAAACCGTAACCTTTATCAGCGTTGAACCACTTAACTGTGCCTGTAACTTTAGACATGTCGTATAGACCTCAAATATCGTATTAAATTGCGCATAAGCGCGTGTAACTAAGTTCTTTAGAGTCTTTAAATTGGCGGAGTATTGGGTCTTACTTACGAATGGACAAACAACTTACAACAAATTACCGGGTAACTCGAGTGGTTTAACATATAGCAAATAATACAAAATCGCGTCTCTTTAAAGACTTTGGCTAAAAGCCAAAGCCACTATAACACTCTTCGGGACGATTAATATACAAATTAATTGATAAACTACGGATTTCATAAATATTTCACCGCAGCGTAACAAAAATTAATGCCCTTTCCGCCAGGCTAAATACCAGCAAATTGCGCCAATTACGCCTGTACTTGCAGGGAAATACCATGATAAATCGTACATTGGCAGTATTGCTGTCATTAACACAAAAGTGGCGCCCACTACGCTTAAATGAGTGGTCTGAGTTGTTTTCTTTTGCTCTTGGAGCAGTGCCAAATGGGCCCTTTGTTGTTGCAATGGCAAGCGCTTCATTTGCTGTAAACTGTCGTACAGCAGATCTGGCATTTCAGGTAGTTTTTCAGACCAGAAAGGTAAGTTGTCTTTCACCTTCCCCATCATGGCGGTAAAGCCAATCTGCTCTTTCATCCAGTTTTCAAGAAACGGCTTAGCGGTTTTCCAAAGGTCGAGCTGAGGATACAACTGACGGCCTAAGCCTTCGATATACAGCAATGTTTTTTGCAGTAGCACAAGCTGTGGCTGCACGACCATATTGAAACGTCGTGCCGTATTAAATAGCTGCAGCAGCACGTTACCAAAGGAAATTTCAGCAAGTGGCTTTTGGAATATAGGTTCGCATACCGTGCGGATGGCCATCTCGAATTCATCGATATTGGTATCCTGCGGTACCCAGCCTGAGTCGGCGTGAAGCTGGGCGACTTTGCGATAGTCGCGGTTGAAGAAGGCAATAAAGTTCTCAGCCAGATAGCGCTTATCTTCACGATTGAGCGTACCCACAATGCCAAAATCGATAGCGATATATTTGGGGTTTTCAGGGTGTTCGGTAGAAACAAAGATATTGCCCGGGTGCATGTCTGCATGGAAAAAACTGTCGCGAAATACCTGAGTGAAGAATACTTCCACACCGCGCTCGGCCAATTTCTTCATGTTGGTATTTTGGGTAAGTAATGCGTCGATATTCGAGATTGGCAGACCGTAAATACGCTCCATAACCAACACATTGCTGCGACAGTAGTCACTGTAAATTTTAGGTACGTATAAGGCGTCTGAGCCTTCAAAGTTCCGCCCTAACTGAATACCATTTGCAGATTCACGCAGTAAATCAAGCTCATCAACAATGGTCTTGCGGTATTCCACAACCACTTCGACAGGACGCAGCCGTCTGCCGTCAGGAAGCCAGCGTTGAAGCACGTTAGCCAAGCTAAACAATAGCTCCATGTCCGCCACGATGGTATCGCGAATATCTGGGCGCAACACCTTTACCACAACGTCTTCATTGTTATGTTTTAACTTTGCCGCGTGAACTTGGGCGATAGAGGCAGACGCCAGCGGCGCCTTTTCAAATTCACTGAATAATTCGCTTAAGTCAGAAAGTCCCAACGCTTGCTTGATAATGTCTTGTGCAGCGTCAGATGAAAACGGCGGAACTTTGTCTTGTAAACGGGCAAGTTCGTTAGCAATGGCAGGGGGAAGCAAGTCTCGGCGGGTAGAGAGCATCTGGCCGAATTTAATAAAAACAGGCCCAAGGTTTTGTAGTGCAAGGGTAATACGCTCGCCGGCTGACTTGCCCTTGTGCTTGTTTCGCACCCAAAAAATGGTATGACGCATAGCCCGCGCGTACCAGGGTAACCACTTTGCTGGAATAAGTTCGTCTAAGCCGTGTTCCAACAATACCTTGTTAATTCGGTATAACCTAACAATACGCATTTATGAGCCTGTTTCTCTCAATCTTACTTAAATTTTTCTTCTAGGCGGCGCAGTCTCGCATCGGCACTTTCTGCTCGATCGCGAAGCGCATTAACTTCGTCACTAAAGTGCATAACCGCCAGCTTGTGTGCAGCAAGCTGCTTTTCTTCTACTACGGCGTTGCCGAATACCTTCGCCATGGACGCTAGTGCTGACATCGACTTCTCATGCACGGTTTTCACCGTTTTCACGGTCTGATGGGCAATAACATCGTTGGTCTTTTGGGCCAGCAACTCTTCAATGTCGATATCGAGCTGCTGAAACAAGGCACTGACCTGCTGAGCAACATTGAGCTCTCCTTCCAAAAAGAGGGCCTTTTGCTGAATAAGACGAGTCAACTGGCTGGTTTCTTTTAGCTCTGGCAAGGTTTGTAGCGACGTTTTAATACAACAGTCTTTCGGCCCAAGGGACGCGACGGCGTCTTCAAACGAGCCTTGTTCGCTGAGTACGTCAATACGGTCAGAAAACGACAGCGTAATACCATAAGGAAGCGGCGAAATGAACGCGGTAAGCCTGGCGCCAGCAAGCGCTTTTAGCCTTACTTCGCTGTCTTCGTCTAAAGACAGCAACTTGTTTAAAACCGATTCAGCCGTTGCGGTAACCAGCGCAGAAGTAGGCATTAAAACTTACAACCTCTATGTAGCGCTACAATACCGCCAGTCAGGTTTTGGTAATCACATTGCTCAAAGCCAGCCTGCTCGAACATCCCCTTCAAGGTTTCTTGATCTGGGTGCATACGTATGCTTTCCGCAAGGTATTGGTAGCTTTCTGCATCGTTCGCCACTAGCTGACCCATTTTTGGCAAAATGTGAAACGAGTACATATCGTAAAGTTTGCTGAGCTGCTCTGACGTAGGCTTAGAAAATTCTAATACCAGTAAACGGCCGCCTGGTTTTAACACGCGAAAAATAGATTTAAGCGCGTTTTGCTTTTCCGTTACGTTGCGAAGGCCGAATGCCATGGTCACCACATCAAAATGGTTGTCGGGGAAAGGCAGTGCTTCCGCGTCAGCTTGCACATAATCGATGTTGCTTACCAAGCCGCGATCGCGAAGCTTATCACGGCCTACTTTCAGCATAGACAAGTTGATATCGGCAAGGGTTACGCGCCCTGTAGGACCTACCAAGCGAGAGAACTTAGCGGTTAGATCGCCAGTACCACCGGCAATATCCAATACTTTATTGCCAGCGCGAACACCGCTGCAGTCTATTGTGAAACGCTTCCATAAACGATGCACTCCCATCGACATAAGATCGTTCATTACGTCGTACTTCGCTGCGACAGAGTCAAAAACATTGGCAACTAATGAGGCCTTCTGCCCTTTATCTACCTGTTTAAACCCGAAGTGTGTCGTATGCTCGGTAGCATTGTCGATTGCAGAGTCTGCTTGCGTAGCGGGAGTTTGATTGTCGCTCATGACAGTCCTGTAATTTGAATATTTTTATTAATGCCGAAGTGTATAGGATTGTGTGCTCAAGCAAAAGCTTTATGCCCGACAGTCTCCTGACGTAAATCAGCTTATTAGCCCGAACATAAACCACGCCGGCGAAGTGCAGGCTGGCATATTTCGTATACTAAACTACCTTGACCTACGCAGTTCTATTATTCGTGCCCCAGCTGAAGGCAACTATAGCGCTTATCTCTTGTAACGAACGGCCGCTTTCCTCATGCCATTGCGCAAATGCCGCATTGGCCGCCGACAGCGACTTTTTCGAGGTCAAGCCACCGTCGATAATTTCATTCTTTCGCAAGTAATCTTCCACGTCACGAGAGAATAAAAACGTGTCTATGCCTAGTGCACGAAGCATGTAGGGGCCGGTGTTGCCACCTAATCGCGCACCGCGTTTTTTCAAAAACGCCCAAAGCTCTGTGATATTGTCTTTTTCAAAGCCTGCTACGAACTTACCAAAGCTACCGTGCTCCAGGGCTACGTCTTTGATCATCATGGCATTGTCACGCACTGTCATCACTTTTTTATAGTTGCGAACAATGCGCTTATCTGACGCTTTTTGCTCTAGCATTTCATCGGGCATCAACAACACTTTATCAATGTCGAACCCGAAAAATACGGTTTCAAAGTCGGGCCACTTTTGCTCAATAACTCGCCATACAAAGCCTGATTGAAACACTTTTTTGGTCATCGCCGCTAAAACGCGGTCGTCACTTATGGCCTCAATTTGCGCTTTAGAAAGCGGTGCTTGGAGCATAGCTTCAAGCACCTTTTCGCCGCCTTTACGCTCACACGCTCGGCGATAGATAGACTGGAAAGACTCGAGCTTAGCTTCTGTCGCATGTCCTGCCATGGGCGCTTAGCCTTTTATGCCGCTATGACGGAGTAAAGCGTCCACTTTAGGCTCGCGCCCTCTAAAGGCAACAAACAAATCCATAGGAGGCTTACTCCCGCCCATTTCTAAAATGTTTTCTAAGAACGCTTTGCCCGTGTCACGATTGAAGATTCCATCCTCTTCAAACTTACTGTACGCATCGGCTGAAAGCACTTCCGCCCATTTGTAGCTGTAATAACCTGCTGCATAGCCACCAGCAAAAATATGCCCAAAGCTATTTTGGAAGCGGTTAAACGATGGAGGAATGACCACAGCCACTTCTTCACGCACTTTATCCAAAGTGCCTTGTACATCGACATCGCTGCCCTTTTCACTATGAAGTAAGAAGTCAAAAAGACTGAATTCAAGCTGACGCACCATTTGCATCGCAGATTGATAATCCCGTGCTGCAAGCATGCGTTCTAGTAAATCAGCGGGCAGTGGTTCGCCGGTCTCATAATGACCAGAGATAAAGTTAAGTGCATCTTCTTCCCAGCACCAGTTCTCTAAAAACTGGCTTGGCAATTCAACGGCATCCCATGGCACACCATTAATACCAGACACACCAGCTACGCTCATTTTAGTAAGCATATGGTGAATACCATGGCCAAACTCATGGAACATGGTTACCACTTCATCGTGGGTAAATAGCGCTGGTTTATCGCCTACCGGTGCGTTGAAGTTACAAGTAAGGTAAGCCACAGGAAGCTGTAGTTCTCCATCCATTTTTTCACGACGTACTCGGCATTCATCCATCCACGCGCCGCCACGTTTTTTAGCTCGGGCGTATAGGTCTAAGTAAAAACTACCGCGCATGACATCGGCATCGTCAGTGATGGTAAAGTAACGTACATCCTTATGCCATGTGTCGATTCCAGGCTGCTCAATAATTTTTAAGCCGTACAGGCGATGTACTACTTCGAATAAACCAGACAATACCTTATCTTCAGGGAAGTATGGGCGCAGCATTTCATCAGAAATCGTGTACTTTTCCTGCTTCAATTTTTCGCTGTAGTAAGGAAGGTCCCATGCTGCAAGCTCAGTAACACCGTGCTTGTCTTTAGCGTATGCTCTAACTTCTTCAAGCTCTTTTTCTGCTTGAGGTTTAGATTTCGCCGCTAAATCGCGTAAGAACCCAATAACCTGATCGGTAGAGTCAGCCATTTTAGTCGCAAGCGAACGCTCTGCGTAACTCGAAAAACCTAGTAATTCGGCCAATTCGGTACGAAGAACCAGGGTTTCTTTAATGATTTCAGTGTTATCCCATTTACCGGCATTTGGGCCCTGCTCTGACGCTTTCGTCGCGTAGGCACGATACATTTCTTCACGTAGTTCGCGATTATCGGCATACAGCATTACGGGTAAATAAGAAGGAATATCTAGAGTGAATAGCCACCCTTGTAAATCTTTCTGGTGGGCAGCCTGCGCCGCCGCTTCAAGGGCAGATTCCGGCATACCGGCGAGATCAGCTTCATCGGTAATGTGCTTGGTCCAGCCCATGGTGGCATCCATCACATTATTAGAAAAGGTTGACGATAATTCGCTGAGCTTTGCCTGAATCTCTGCAAAACGTTTCTTTTGCTCAGCGGGAAGCGCTACACCTGACAATGTGAAATCGCGAACGGCGTTTTCAATAACTTTCTGTTGCTCTTCGCTTAGGGTTTCAAACTCGTCAGACGCTTTAAGAGAGGCATAAGCGTTGTAAAGCCCTTCGTGCTGTCCCACCCAGGTGCCGTATTCAGATAATAGCGGCAAACACGCATCGTGGGCTTCACGTAATTCATCGCTGCTCACTACGCTATTCATATGCGAGACCGGCGAAAACATTTTACTTAAACGATCATCCACCTCTTCAAGACGCAATACCAAATTCTTGTAAGAGTAATCTTTCGACGCCACGACCTCTTCTATTTCGCTTTTGCACGCTGCAATGGCTTTTTCAATTGCAGGCTTTATAGAAGCAGGTTCAATAGCAGAAAAAATTGGTAGGCCATCTACCATTTCAATTGCAGGGGTTGTCATAATGTTTTTCACTCTTAACTCAATGATAGAATAATGATGGGGCTTCGCTGATTAAAAGCAAGCTATTGTTTCAGCCGCAGTTGACCTATTTTGAACTTACTTCTAGATTAGGTGTACGGATCACGACAAACGTCCACCGATGTAGATGAGGCGTTTGTGTTTTACCTCGCCTATCTTATCAAAGCCTTGCAAATCCGCTGTACAGCAATAGCCATCAAGCCGCTGTCACAAATGTCACATTTCATCCTTTTGTCTACTTTGTCCCTTCCCTGTTCAGGGTCTATAATTTCGATTAATAATTCTACAAGGCATAGATATGAAAACGTTGACCTCGGGTGAAATAGCCTCGTATTGCGATGTAAATCTGCGCACCGTAATTCGATGGATTGAAAGCGGCAAGCTTAAAGGCTTCAAACTTCCTGGGCGCGGAAACAACAGAGTACTGGTAGAAGATTTCGTAGCCTTTTTAGAAAGGCACGACATGCCAATTCCCGATTCATTGAAAGGCATTGCCACGCCGTCGATATTAATTGTTGACGATGAAATGCCTGTCGCCAAATCTATTCAGCGTGTAGCCAGACGGGCGGGCTATGAGTCGTATATCGCTACCGGCGGCTTCCAGGCTGGGATTATGCTTAGCCAATACGAACCAAAAGTAATGACGCTCGATCTAAGCATGCCTGGGATGGATGGTTACAGTGTTATTGAGTTCACGCGTGACCAGAGCAAATACAAAGACCTTAAAATCGTGGTGATATCCGCCCTGGACGAGGTGAGCTTAGAGCGAGCGCTTGAGATTGGGGCTGACGCCACCTTGCAAAAACCTTTCTCAAATCATGATTTAACAATGGTCCTTGAGCAGTTTATGTCGATGTAAATCGATGTAAAAGGAGTGACATTATGGCTTGGTTATCGCGATTCGCTCTTTTAAGTTTATTCATTAGCACTGCTGCGATGTCAGCGAATGGCAAGACGTTCAATTTTGCTGTAGTGCCCCAGCAGTCAGCCAAGAAAATGGCTGAAAACTGGCAACCCTTAATCGACTACCTCAGTAATTACACCGGGTTCGAAGTCAATTTCGAAACAGCAAAAGACATTCCCACGTTCGAGGCTAATCTAGCCGACGGCAATTACGATATTGCCTACATGAACCCCTACCATTTCGTGGTTTTTAACGATTCTGTGGGTTATAAGGCATTAGCGCGCCAACGCGACAAGAAAATTCGTGGGTTGATTGTCGTGCACAAAGACAGCCCTATAAATACTCTTGAAGAGCTAAGTGGAACTGAAGTTGCGTTCCCAGCGCCAGCCGCGTTTGCCGCCACCATCATTACCAGCGCTCACCTACGCATGAACAATATTGCTTTTGTGCCGCGCTACGTCAATTCTCATGACTCGGTGTATCTCGCCGTTCAACGCGGCTTTTTCAATGCTGGGGGCGGCATTGTACGTACACTCAATAGCTCACCTGACGATGTAAAAGACGAATTGCGCGTTTTGTGGAAAAGCAAAGATTTTACGCCCCACGCCATTGCGACCCACCCAAATATGGCACACGCTGACAGACAAGCTATTCTTAATGCATTACTTGCTTTATCAAATGACTCAAGCAAGTCATGGATTTTAAACGGTATTGGGTTTAATGGCTTTATGGCGTCAAACGACAGCGATTGGGACGACGTGAGAGCATTGGGAATAGCGTCGCTTTCGAGGCCGCATTTATGAGTATAGTCGTATGAAACTGTCGTTACGTGTAAAGACAATAACAGGCATAGCATCAATAGCAGCGCTTTTGCTGCTAGTGCTCATTGTGACTGTTTTTCAGTTGCTTAACGACCTTGTCGACAGTAACGTGAAAAAATCAGCCGACACGACGGTTGCCCTTTTTGTGTCTACAACTAAAAATGCGTTTTTAAGCTACGATTTAGCAGCACTTGATGCTGATGTCTCTGAGAACCTCACAAACCCCAATATTGCGTATGTCAAAGTTAAGGACAAGCTGGATAGAGTTTTCGTTGAAAAAGGCAGCGCCGAAGCCCTGAGCCGCCCCTTCGTTGCCGATACAAGCGTGTCAAAAGCCGATGACGGCATTTACGATACCCGTGCGCCTATCATGGTAAACAGCACCTTGTACGGTTATGTAGAGATTGGTCTTAACATTGCCTCGGTCACTGAATCAGTATCAAGGGTAAGAAGCTGGACCGTAACGCTGGCTTTATTAGAGTTTATTCTAGTTGGCTTGTGCTCTTATTTGCTTGGCTCTTACCTAATGTCGCAACTTCGTCAGTTACACGAAGGGGCGAAGCGGTTGGGTGATGCAGTTAAGCACAACAGCTATCAAGATGTCTTCATCCCCGTGCGCGGTACGGATGAGTTAAGCGAGCTGGCAGAAGCTTTTAACCAACTTGTTGAACGCCTGAAAGAGGAACATGCCCAACGCCAGAACGCCCAAGATGAGTTAAAAGAGCTTAATACGCTACTTGAAGAAAAAGTTCAGGACAGGACTGCGTTGCTGCATCAGAAAAACTATCAACTTCAAGAAGCCAATAAGGACTTAAAAGAAACGCAGGTTCAGCTACTACAAGCTGAAAAAATGGCGTCAGTGGGGCAACTGGCTGCAGGTGTCGCTCATGAGATTAATAATCCTGTGGGCTTTGTTAGTAGCAATATCTCGACACTCAGCGAATACGTCGCTACTTACCAAATGATTTTCTCCCAAATTAATGTGGTGCTTGATGCACAAGATGAGACTAAGCGCGCTTCTGCCTTAGCGGATTTGGAGAAAATGCTAGCCAATCAAGACATGGCATTTATTAACGAAGACATTACCGACCTTCTGAGTGATTCGAGAGACGGGTTGCATCGGGTTGCAGAAATTGTGAAGGGGTTGAAGCTGTTCTCTCGTGTGGATAGCGATCATATGCAACAACACAACATTAATGATTGCGTACGCACTACCCTTGCGATGGTGAACAACCAGTTAAAGTACATCTGCACCGTTGAAACTCATTTAGGTAAAGTTCCTGATGTTGCCATGAACGTAGGCAAGATTTCACAGGTTGTAACCAACTTGCTTATAAACGCGGGGCAAGCTATCGAAAGCACAGGTAAAAACGGCAAAGTAACCATTACGACCTGTACCGTAGGCAAGTTTGTCGAGCTTCGTATAGAAGATACGGGTTGTGGTATTCCATCGAGTCATTTAGACAAACTCTTCAACCCATTTTTTACAACTAAACCTGAAGGGCAAGGCACTGGCCTAGGTCTTTCAATTTCGTTTGGCATTGCTCAAGAGCATGGCGGCACGCTCTCAGCCACCAGCAAAGAGGGGGAAGGAAGCGTATTCACCTTAGCGCTCCCCCTTGTTTCACACTCAGATAAAAAGTCAGAGAGCGAAGGATGAAGCAAGTAACAGTGTTATCAAGCAGCATTGCGTGTAATAGTTGTAACGTCGCGTATAAGGATAATAATTTATGACAGAGCCTACTACAGAACAAACCACGACCTATACGGTACTATTTGTTGACGACGAACCGAATATTCTTCGGGCTATAAAGCGTGCGCTGTTCACTATGGATATTACGTTACTGCTAGCTGATAGTGGCGCAAAGGCGTTGGAGTTAATGAGTAACAATGATGTTCATGTGGTGATTTCGGACATGAAAATGCCGCAGATGTCAGGAGCGGAGTTACTCGAGCAGGTTGCCATCAATTATCCTGAAACCTTTAGAGTTGTACTAACGGGCTATGCCGACATTGAATCGACCATTAAGGCTGTAAACCAAGGCAAGATTCACCGCTACCTGCAAAAGCCATGGGACAATCAAGAGCTTATTGCTGTGGTTGAAGAAGGCCTTGAGCGAGTAAAGCTAAAGGCAGAAAACCTTCGCCTTCAAAAATTAACTCGGCTTCAAAATAGGAAGTTACGCGACGTAAATGCTTCACTAGAACAAGTTGTTCAAAAGCGTACTCGTCAAATAAAGGCTGCACTACATAAAATAGAAAAGCACAATATTGCCATGGAGCAAGTGCTCTTTAACGTGATAAGCATTAACCCTAATATCAATGGTAAATTCGCCATCGAAGTTAGCGAGTTGGCGTCGAAGCTTGCACGCATTGCCCGCCTAGAGAAAGAAGAGATTAAACAGGTTCGCTACGCCGGTCTTATTTGTGAATTAGGTTTGCTGGGGCTTGAAACCGAAGACTTCAACGCGCCGTTTTCCAAACTCAAATACCAGCAGCAGCAAAATTATTTATCGCAAACCAAGCAAGCGGCGTTAATACTTGCACCGGCTCACGAGCTTCATCAAGTATCCGACATTATTGAATTTCAGTTCGAGCACTATAATGGCTCTGGCTTGTACAACAAGGTGGCAAAAGAAATTCCTGCTGGCGCGCGCATCTTGGCCATTGCCCGAGATTACTGGCGGTTAGTAACAGGGCGCATGAGCGGTATAGAGATGAGCCCTCGCGATGCCAAACTAGAAATGAAAAAGCACAGAAACACCCGCTACGACGGTGAGTTTTTGGATCTGTTACTTGAAGCAGAAGATGTAACCACGTCTAAGCTGCTTTCTACATCATTAAAAGCCACCCAGCTCAAAGCAGGCATGGTACTTGCCCAGAATTTGTATAACGACAGCCACATTCTAATCCTTCCAGAGGGTCATGTTTTTAGTGATGCCACCATTCAAAAATTAGTGCATTTTGAAGAGGAACGTGGAAAAGCGTTTAGTATTCAAATAGAACCAAAAGAGCTTTCTGCTACTATAAGTGAGTAAGTTCTGAAGGCTATGTGCTTAGAAAAAGGCGGGCGTTTCATTAATCATGTCTCGCTTTGTCTTGGTCTTTTATTTAGGCTGCACTATCCCCATTGATAAACTAAGTGAAATTCCCTGAAGCAAATCTCGGTCTTTTGAGTACTCTTTGAGTCAAAACCGGTACGGAATGATTTGCTATGCGAACAGATTAAATGCGCTTTATGCTTATGGCGCGAGTTCGCCTAACCGACAAAGAAGGCTTTTTGTATGACACATTTTGATTATATTTGTATTGGCGGCGGTAGTGGCGGTATCGCATCGGCGAATCGAGCTGCTAAGCACGGAAAAAAGGCCGCGATTATTGAGGCGAAAGATATCGGCGGTACGTGCGTAAACGTGGGCTGTGTACCTAAAAAAGCCATGTGGTACGGAGCGCAGGTTGCTGAAGCCATACATCGCTATGCGCCTGAGTACGGGTTCGATTTGTCGGTAAATCACTTTAGCTGGGACAGTCTTATTGCTAGCCGCCAGGCTTATATTGAGCGTATTCATGCCTCGTACGACCGCGTTCTTACAGCAAACGACGTTACCTTAATTCGCGGTTTTGCGAAGTTTATTGATAACAACACGGTAGAAGTAAACGGCGAAAAGTACACGGCTGATCATATTACGATTGCTGTAGGCGGCCGCCCAATCATCCCAGATATCGAAGGTGCGCAGTACGGTATTGATTCTGATGGTTTCTTTGCCCTAAAAGAGCAGCCTAAGCGCGCTGTCGTGGTTGGCGCAGGCTATATTGGGGTTGAACTGGCAGGCGTACTTCACGCTCTTGGCACAGAATCGCACCTGGTAGTTCGCAAACACGCCCCACTTAGAAATTTCGACCCTATTATTCATGAAACCCTGGTTGACATGATCCACGCTGAAGGCTGCAAATTGCACGACCATGCAAGCGTAGAGAAAGTGGAAAAAGCTGACGATGGCGAGCTATCAGTACACTTAACCAATGGCGAAGTGCTAAAAGCTGACTGCCTGATTTGGGCGATTGGCCGTAAACCCTCTACCGATAAAATTGATATTGAAAACACCGACGTTGAACTGAACGACAATGGCACGGTAAAGGTAGACAAATATCAAAACACCACGGCAAAGAATGTCTACGCAGTTGGTGATATTACCGGTGAAGCAGAGCTTACTCCGGTGGCAGTTAAAGCGGGTCGCTTGCTAAGCGAGCGTTTGTTTAACGGCCAAAAAGACGCCCATATGGATTACTCGCTTATTCCAACCGTTGTGTTTAGTCATCCACCCATTGGCACTATTGGCTTAACCGAGCCAGAAGCTATCGAAGAATATGGCGAGGACAATATTAAAGTGTACACCTCTAGTTTTGCGTCTATGTACACCGCGGTAACCCGCCATCGTCAAATGACAAAGATGAAGCTGGTATGCGCGGGTAAAGACGAAAAAGTGGTAGGCCTTCACGGTATTGGTCATGGCATGGACGAAATTCTGCAAGGCTTCGCCGTTGCTATAAAAATGGGGGCGACCAAAGCTGACTTTGATGCGTGTGTAGCTATTCACCCAACCAGTGCAGAAGAGTTTGTTACTATGTACAGGTTAGCGTAGAAGTTTTACTGATACATATTTGAAGAGCGTTTAGTTCACTCTGAGCTGCTTAACTAATGGGTAAGTTGAACAGCTTTTTATTGCATCGCAGGACCGATTCGCTCTCAGGATTTATTCACTGAAGCTACTGTTTCGAAGCGTAATAATAATCTTGAGCTGAAAACATACCTTAATTCATATTGGGAGCTCAGATTGAATGGGCATCAAATGCCAGACCAATAAAGTGTCTCAGTTTCAGACAGCCCATCGCGGTATTCAATGGGTTACGCAAGGCTACTTGATATGGCGAGTGGTGCACTTCAGAGCTGAATTTGAGTCATGGGTGGTAGACTTATTATCTGAACTCCGCGAAAAAATTGTTAAGAGGTTAATGCAGATAAATTGAAGGTTGATTTAGTGAGACTTACAGCAATTGAGTTACATCGTAAAGACACAATAAATGAGCCGATAATCTGTACTAGCTCAGGCTTGACCTGACAGTTACCCAATTCTCGAGGTGCTGCTGTCAGATTAGATTTGAGCTAGATTCTTCTAACTTGATTCTTCTAACTAATTCAGATAATCGACTCATTTCGTGTAACTATAAATCCTTATAGGTGTGCCATTACCTTCTGCATAGCAATTCAATATTCATCAAGATAAATACAATTGGGGCAACGATTATTCCGAGAAATAGACCAATTCCCCCCCACAATAATGAATGAATAAAAACAAAGTCTTTTCCATATTCGCGCTTATAATCGGCTGTAAATTGATAAAGGTTGTACGCTACATTTAGATTAATTATTAAAACCAAAATTAGAACTGTTATTGATAATATACCGGGCAACGATAATGGGACTTCGTAATTTTCCTTCATTTTTGAATTACCTCTATCTTAAACAGTCTGGTACGATAAAGCGGCAAACATATTCTCCGTCTGCTTTTTGGCTGCAAGTCGTTCGAAACGTAAGAATACACCGAGTTGTATCTGGTAGTACCTCAGCGCCTAAGAATTCGGTTAGGTCACGAAAGGAATTAAACTCACTTAGTGAAGCGAAGTTAAACTCTCCCGCGAGATTATCCTTGTCAGTTGGAAGTTCATGACCGTTACAGTCAAAAGCACCACCTGGAGCCACATCCATAGTTTTTGTGTATGGGTTAGAAATAAGCTGTATTGAACCACCATCTGTAAATGGAATAGTAGTGGGCCATAAAGGTAGTGCGGCATCTTTAACCCCATTACTCATCCTTACTCCAGTTAGTCCTATATACCTATTATAAGCTGTCGCGAGATTCTGCATGATTGGTGAATCTTGGTGTGCTTTTTCATATGCTTGTGTACGCATCCGCGAGTCTTTAATGAAATTTACGATCTCTGGTGTCGAACCGCATGTGTCTATGTCGCTTGATGACTGCACTTCATAAGGTTTAGAAAGAACCATGCCATTACTGTCCGTTTGGCTGTTATAACCGCCCAACTCCAATACTGAGAAAAAGGCATTTCTTATTGCATTGTCTGCTGCTCCTGATTCAAAAACTTCCTTATGATAAAAATAATCTTGTACGACACTTTCAATTTCTGAGTTCGGCACAGCGTTTGTTACTCCCCTCCACATAAACTCTGGATCATTGTGCAAGTAGAATCGTTTTAGTATCTTATTTTTAAAGTCAATAACATAAAACTCGGACAATGGTTCAGGTGTACTTTGGCTATACACTAGATTCCTCATTTGATTATCCGAACAATTATCACATACGAGCATTTCTGGAGGGCTTGCTTGAGCGACACCTGAGAATGCAATTAATGATAATGCGACTATAAAAAATTTAATGGTCAATCGTGGGATAAAAATTGAAAGAGATTGGCATATTTTGAACATATCTATTCCTTTAGAGTTAATTTCGAAATCAGACTACATCACTGTTCATTATTTAGTCAATAGGGACTGAAATTTTACTGACGATAAATATCTATGTTGGTAACTTATTTGATTTAAGATTAGTAAAACGTTTTATTTACTTATTGATTGTTACTGAATTTACTACGCTTGTCTTTTGAAGTCAGAGACACTGAGGGGCCAAAGACTACGTTTTATGGTCTTCAAAACTGCTTGATCTGGCTTAACATAATTTAAGTTTATGTGCTTGTTGCGTAATAACATTTTAGGTAAGTCGCTAGACGGCTACCGCTTTACCTCAGTTTCAGGACATCCGTCCGGTGCTTCTGACATTCAATCAATAATTTAGCTAACGTTTGACATTCTCTTTGCTTATGAAAGTAGCAATGCTGCAAATATCAACTAAGATAAGCACTAGGCTTACTCGGATAACTAAAATAAAGCGGACACACTGCGGTGAGGCTTTAACGCCGCATGCGAATTAACAGGTGAAAGCACTGTTAATAAAAGTCTTATGCATTGAGCGGCTTTTTAGGCGCTTAACTTACCTTTTCTAGCTCGACGGGCACACCATTTAGCACCGCATTTCCCGATAGCTCGTCTACCTGTAAATCGTCAGTAAGAATATTGGTGTTTACCCCAGGGTGCTGACCTGCCACAGACAACTTTATGCCTTTTTTGTTGTGCCCCCATCCATGGGGAATAGATACCACGCCGGGCATAATTGCATCTGTGATTTCAGCCTCTATGGTTAACCGGCCAACCCGCGATTTCACACTTACCTCATCGCCATCTGCAATGCCGTATTTTGCCCCGTCATCAGGGTGAAGCTGCAGCGTACAGCGGTTATTACCTTTCACCATACGAGGGCTGTTATGCAGCCACGAATTATTAGTTTTAATATGCCGGCGCCCTATCAAAACAACGGGCTGATTTTGCGGCGTACCATGGTTCGCTTTTCCAAAGAAATGCGTGTTAACCCTGTTTAAATCAGCCATGAAGTACTCAAAATCTAAGTGAATCTTCTTATCTTCATGAAACAAGGCGTGAGGCAAAGACGGTTGTAGCGGCCCCAAATCGATACCATGTGGGTGTGCTTTAAGCGTATCAATCGACAGCCCGTCTGCCGGAATAGCGGTTGGAGTTTCGCTTAAGTTAGCGTCAGGGCCTTCTTTTTTACTTACTGCCCGTCCATAAAGACCTGCTTGCAACAAATCATCGACCACACCTTTAGGCTGCTTGTCCCAAAGCGCAGCATAGTGTGCGGTGCTTTTTCCATTTAGCTCATCGAGCCTTTCGGCTAACGAAAGGTATATTTGCCAGTCGCTAAGCTGGTCTTCGTCAATGTCTACCACCGCTTCGGAGTACTTAGCAAAATTTCGCACGGCAAAGTTGTGAAAAACAATATCGTAATGGTCACGCTCTAGCGCGGTTACCGGAGGAAGGATCACATCTGCATGTCGGGAGGTTTCGGTAACGTAAAAATCCACCGCAACCATAAAATCGAGTTGAGAAAATGCTTTATCAAGCTGCTCTGCATTTGGCGTAGTGACCACAGGATTACCTGCACCTATTACCATGGCCTTAATTTGCCCTTCTCCCGGGGTTAAAATTTCCTCGGCTAAACACGCTACCGGATACTCACCAGCAAACGCCGGAAGCCCTCTTACGCGAGAGGTAAATCCGCCCATGCTGCCCTTGCCTGATACAGGTAGTACGTCAGCGGCTGGCTGAGTAAACATCATGCCACCTCGCTTATCTAAGTTTCCGGTAAGCATATTAAACAGCATGATGAGATACTGGGTGAGCGTACCAAACGCTTGTACACTAGCCCCCATCCTTCCATAACAAACTGCAGACTCAGCGTTGCAGAAGTCCAAAACAAGCTGAGTGATTTGTGAAGCCGAAATACCGGTAAACTCGCTCACCTTTTGTGGTGAATAGTCGCGAACGTATTTTTCGACCGCTTTTATGTCCTCGGCATAAGGTAAAATTTCATCTGCCTTGTGTATCTGCTTTTCGAACAATACATGCAGCATAGCTAGCAGTAACAGCGCGTCACTGCCTGGACGAATAAAGTGATGTTCACAGCTGATATCGGCGGTTTCACTGCGTTTAGGGTCGATAACGACGACTTTCCCACCGCGTTTTTGAATACCCTTTAAACGCTTTTTCACATTTGGCACGGTCATAATACTGCCATTAGAGGCCAGCGGATTTCCTCCGATGATCATAAAGTGCTTCGTGTGATCAATGTCAGGAATGGGAATTTGAGAGATATGACCAAACAGTCGTCGACTAACAATGTGATGTGGCAACTGGTCAACGGAGGTAGCGGAATAGCGGTTGTGCGACTTAAGGGCACGATAGAAATACGGCCCGAATAATATTGAGCCCATATTGTGCGCATTAGGATTACCTAAATACACACCAACCGCATTATTGCCGTGTGCCTGCTGGATGTGGTGTAACTTGCTTGCGACCAAATCAAAGGCTTCATCCCACGAAATCTCTTCCCAGGTGCAGTCTTCCCAGGCGCTGTCTTCCGATGCACTCGCCTCGCGGTCAAGTCTTACCCTTTTTACAGGGCGCTTTAAACGGTCAGGATCATCGTACAAGTCTTTTAACGCACTCGCTTTCGGGCAAATATGGCCTTGGCTAAAGGGGTTATCTTTATCCCCTTTTATTGACAGTATCTGACGGCCTTTCGTCGCCACCTCAATACCACACATTGCTTCACAAAGCGTACAAGTAGAATAATGCAATTGTTGTTCAGCGTTGCTCACGGTAATTCCTACACAATTCACTGTTAATGACTTGTTACGAAATTAGCGATTATTGCTGTAATAGACAAGCATCACTGAAAGTGATGGGAAGGAAAAGACACCTCGCCCGTATTAGGCGAGGTGGTATTAGTTAGAACGAGTAAGTCACACCAAGGGTTGCCGTGGTGCCTAACCCTTTAATATTGTAGCCACCGTAGGTATACGACTGAGCGCGCGCAGGATAGTAGTCGCTGTTAAACAGGTTCTCGACACCCATAAACGCATTCCAGTTTTCAGCGAACTGGTATTGTCCACTAAGATTAACAATATTGTAGCTCGATATAGGTCCTTGATCGCCCACATAGTCGCCGTCAGCATTTGGCGAGAAGCGTTTACGATCACCCACATACAGATAGCTAACTGTTAGCGATAAAGTGTCTGATGGTTTCCAATTTACGTTTGCTGTTGCTTTGGGTGGGCTAATTTGGCGCGAGCCAAGATACACGTCAGCTTCGGTATTTTTCCCTTCAACGTAACTATATGTGGCTACCACGTTGAGCGTTTCAGAGATTCGATAGTCTACTAAGCCTTCGTAACCCCAAATTTCCTGCGGTGCGCGTACAGGCTCATACACACCTGTCACCTCGTTGAAACTATTTGTCGTACCGAGTTCAGATGTACTTCTGTAAGCCGCAACTTCAAGGCGTACCTGGTCGAAAAGAGAAGTGAAACCCACTTCGTAGTTATCGATGATAGAAGCTTCCGTTTGAATAAGACCAATATCATCTACCGTTGCAGCGCGCAGTAGGCGGCCAATGTCAGCGATGTCTGAACCCTGCGAGTAATTGAAAAACGGGCTAAAGCTGTCGCTCCAGTTGTACTTTATCGCAATGTTATAAGTAGTGGCGTCGTAATCTATGGTGTCACCCGTAACCTGAAGAGGAACAGAACATTGGGTTTCTGAGCGACACAGCTTCAATGTTTCGTAGTCATCAACCGATAAGTCGATGCTTTCCCTTCTCACACCAGCCTTTATGATAACGTCGTCGCTAATTACCCATTTCGTTTGTAAAAAGCCAGCTAAGCTGTCCATTTCCATTTCAGGTACCCACACTCGCCCATCAACCAGCGGCTGTGAGGTAGTGTCTTTTAGCGCGTCGATACCATAGATAAACGTGGCTTCTACGCCATCGAAATCAATGGCAGTATTAAACGTCGCGCGAGCGCCGAGCTTTTCAGAGCGAATAATAGACTGGCCGCCGTCGTAGCCTTCATCGGGGTTAGCTAAGTTAGGCGAAAAGAAGAATACGTTCTCAATATCCTGTGTGTACACATCAAGCGTCATTTCGCTGTTTGCAAAGATATTGCTGTCTGTGTATTTCAGAGTGATGTTCTCATTACCGTCAGGCCCCTGTGGTTTCCCGCGTTTTTGCAGAGCTTCAGGTACGTGAATAGCGTAGGTTTTAACACCTTCGTTGATGTCTCCGGGAACATCCGCCAAGTCAGTTTTTTGTTGAGAGCTGAAGTAATTGTAGCTGAACTGAAGGCGTTTTTCTTTGTCGAAGTCGTAACCTAATTTGGTAAAGTAATTCTGTGTTTCAGCATCTGACAAACCGTACTGCAAACCTAGAATATCGCCTTCAGCATCGCGCTGAACGCCGTTTTCCTCGTAGCTGGCGGTAACAAGGTAATCAAAATTCTCCACCTTGCCGTTAATCGCAGCTGAAATACGCGCACCGGCTGACTCTTCAAGCTTCACTGCGCTAAAACGTGAGGACAAACTCACTTGCCCCTCATGCGTGTCTTGCGCCGTTGCTTGTTTGGTAATGTAGTTGATAATTCCGCCCGACGCGCCGTTTCCATAAACAGACGTGGCGCCCTTAATTACCTCAATTCTAGCAAGCGCGCTAGGGTCAATCGTTTTCACACCTAACGAGCCATTTCTAAGCGGCGTAGACTGGGGCACGCCGTCAATCATCACAAGCGGAGCTCGTCCGCGCAACGACTGGCCAGTATTGCTCGAACTACCTGTGTCAGGAGCTAAGCCCGGTACCATTTGCGCTAACAAGCTTTGTAGTTCAGGGTTCACCTTCAGGTGATCTTCAATCTGTTTTCTGGAAATAACGGTGATCGATGCGGGTACTTCATCAATACTTTCAATAACACGACTTCCAGAAACAATAATGCGTTCCATATCGTTTAGAGCATCATTCGCGAGAGAAGGTGCACTAACAGCTAGGGCAATAAGCGTAAGCGATGGTTTAAACATGAAAACTCTTTTTAGAAAATAGGTTTAGGAATGGCGCGTTATACTAAAGGTGTAGATGCACAATGTAAAGATAATGAAAACCATTCTCATTATCTTGAATGATTTTAATAGTGAGCGTTAGATAATGAAAATAAGATGAGATGAATTTGAGGCCCTTCGCACAGCCATAAAAGCGCGTCACTTGTAATGGCGTTTATACCAAAAATAAAACCCTGTAATTGTAAAAAACGCTGGAAGTAATGCGATAAATAACCAGATAAATTCAAGCAATGGGCCTGCGAAATCGCCTATGTGAAATTTGTATTTGAAGTTCCACACCTGCGTCGCCACGTTCGCTTTTGACGCATCGTAATAGCCCGTTACTTTCCCATTCAAAGGGTTAGCCCATACCCAACTATAGGCGTGGCTTTCACCTGGGTTTTGCATTCTAAATCCTAGGTGGTCACTCGGCTTTTTAGGGAAATAAATGCGAAATAATGACGCATTGGGAAAAACTTCCATGGCATTTTGGTAGGCGTCATCAATCGCCACTGGAGTGATATTCGTGTCGTAAGTTAACGGCTCTGGAACTGGCCTAGTCTCGATCTTTGAAAAAGTAACAGCTTCCACCACCTGCTGCGTAGCGCCTTTCCAATTAAACGCCATACCGCTAAACGCGATAAGTATGAGCGGTATAGCTAAATAAACGCCCAGCACGGTATGAAGTTGATACATGAGAATTCGAAACTTGGCGCGGCGTTTAATCGCAAGGCGTTTTATTCTATTTTTTGGCTTGACCCAAAGGTAAAAACCCACAATTACTTCAAGAAGTAGAACTAAGGCACTAACAGACACCCAATTTCTAAGTGGCCTTTCGTTGTCACCATCTAGATACAACAGCCATCGATGGATAGCCATGGTGAACCCATAAAACGTGCTGTAATAATCGTATCTATGAAGTATTTCGGCAGAGTTGGGGTTTACGCTTATGTAATCGCTGTTGTTGAGCTTCGCTTGCCAAGCGAGCTCAGGGTCTGACTCGGGCATTAAGAGCTCAATTTTCTTACCCGTCTGGCTTTCTAACGAGTTCACGATACTGGAAAGCGGTAGCGGCGAGCCTTGATGCTTTATGGTCCACTTTTCTGGCTGGACCAAGGTTTGGATATCTTTTGCATAAATGAGCAGCGCACCGGTGATACTAAGGCAAATAATAAATAACCCACACGCCAGCGCTAAAATAAGATGCAGTCGTCGTACCCAGAGTTTCAAAACAGCGCTCACATATTGCGAAATAAATGCGAATAGTAACGATTATCGAGAATAGTTCAATGAAAGTTAAACGCTAAAATCAGACTTACAATCGCATTAGGTAAATGAATCTCTCCCACTTTGAAGTAAGATTAACCTTAGCTTTACAATTCAAGAGTACGTCATTTCAGGCTAACTCATGTACTCTGATGTAGACAGAAAATAAATAACAAGCACTTGGAAACACAATTATGATAAAGACAAAGAAAAGTTTACTGGCCATCACGCTAGTAAGTGCTTTGGGCTTAGGTGTAATACCTACCACATTCGCCCAGAACGACAGTGAAGAAAAAACAGAATCTGACATTGAAAAGTGGGACGTGAATAACCCACCTTACGCCCTTAATGAAGTTACAATTAAAACCAGTGAAACGACGTGGTCTAGCTTGGATATTGCTCCAAACGGCGAGTTCATGGTTTTTGACATGCTGGGCGACTTGTACAAAGTTAGCATGAGTGGCGGCGACGCGACGCCGCTTACGCAAGACTTCGCATGGAATATTCACCCTTCAATTTCCCCAGACGGCAAGCAAATCGCATTTATCTCGGATAAAGATGGATTAAGCAACGTATGGGTTATGGACATTGACGGCAGTAATCTACGTCAGGTAACCAAAGAGAAAAGCAATCTTATCCACTCTCCTAAGTGGAGCCCAGACGGCGAATACCTAGTGGTTACCAAAGGCATTATGTCGAGCCGTAGTATTCCGGCGGGCGAGATTTGGATGTACCACAAATCAGGTGGTGACGGCCTACAAATTAAAGCCCGCAATAGCGGAAAGCGCGACCAACAAAACATTGCCGACCCTGTATTCTCTCATGACGGCAAGTACATTTACTTTACCGAAAATACCGTTCCGGGTGCCCGCTTTGAATATAACCGCGACCCGTTAGAAGGCATTTTTGCTATCACTCGCTACGACCGCGAAACCGGCGAGGAGAGTCGCTATATTAGCGGTACGGGCGGCGCTGTGGTTCCTACGCCTTCACCTGACGGTAAATACATCGCTTTTGTTCGTCGCGTTAAAGATAGAACCGCGCTTTTCATTAAAGACATCAAGACAGGCATAGAAACACCACTGACGTTGGAACTAGAGCGAGACATGCAAGAAGGCTTTGGCTCGGAAGGATACTTTGCCTACTTCGACTGGATGCCAGACAGCAGCAAAATCGTATATTGGACAGGTGGTAAATTCCACATCATCGACGTGAAAGATAAAACCACCAGCACAATGGAGGTAACCGTTGAAGGCACGGTGAAATTCGCAGATGCGCTTCGCTTTGACGTTGATGTAGCGCCAGATGAATTTGACGTTCGTATGATTCGCTGGTCTCAAATGTCGCCCGACGGTAAAACCGTTCTCTTCCAAGCGCTAGGTAAACTTTATGTGCGCGATGTGAAGTCAGGCAAAATTAAACGATTAACTAAACAAAACGATCACGACGAATACTATCCGCGTTTTTCTAACGACGGAAAGTCGATTGTTTATACGACATGGAATGACCAAGACCTAGGCACCGTTCGGGTGGTTTCTGCTCGTGGCGGGAAAGGAAAAGTTATTACCCCGCAGCCAGGTCACTACATTGAGCCATCGTTCTCTGCCGATGGCGAGAAAGTGGTTTTCCGCAAGTTTACGGGCGGCTACTTACTAGACCCCAAATACTCGGTTGAGCCAGGAATTTACGTAGCAGACCTTGAAGAAGACACCGTAGAAAAAGTATCTGAGGGCGGCTACAACGCGCATTTCGCGGGTAACGACGACCGAGTGTATTTCACCGAATCAGCGGGCGGCGAAGCTTACTACGAAACCCAACTTTCAAGCGTTAACCTTAAGGGTAACGACAAGCGAACTCACCTTTACGGTGCAGATAAGGTAAGTGAGTACAAACTTTCACACGATAAGAAATGGGTTGCGTTTGTTTACCAGTTCAAAACTTACGTGGCGCCGTTTGTTGAAAATGGCAAGCGCATTACCATAGGCCCGAACATGACCTCACTGCCGGTAACGCAGCTTTCAAGCCGCGCGGGTGAATATTTAACGTGGTCGCCTGACAACAAAACCCTTAGCTGGTTTAACGGCCCTACGCTATTTAGCCGTTCACTTGACGAAGCCTTTGCCTTTGTTGATGGCGCTGCGGAAACCTTACCTGAGCCGGTAGCTGAAGGTATGGATTTGTCGTTCACCACTAAAGCTGATAAGCCATCTGGTTACAAAGCCTTGGTTGGCGGTAAAGTGGTAACCATGCGCGATGCCGACAATACCCAAGAGGTGATTGAAGATGGCGTTGTGCTGATTAAAGACAACCGCATTGAAGCAGTGGGTAAACGTGGCGATGTGACCATTCCTGATGATGCCATGCAAATAGACACCACGGGTAAAACCATTATCCCAGGGCTTGTTGATGCGCACGCTCACGGCTCGCAGGGTCGTAATGAGATTATTCCTCAGCAAAACTGGAGTCAGTACTCTAATGTGTCGTTCGGTGTAACGACCATTCATGACCCTTCAAACGACACGACAGAAATTTTTGCTGCGGCTGAATTACAGCGTAAAGGTGATATTGTTGCGCCGCGTATCTACTCTACCGGCACTATTTTATACGGTGCAGAAGGACTAGGTTATAAAGCGATTATCAACAATTATGAAGATGCCTATTTCCACGTAGAGCGCTTGAAAGAAGCCGGTGCTATTTCCGTGAAAAGCTACAACCAGCCGCGTCGTGATCAGCGTCAGCAAGTGCTGTGGGCAGCAAAAAATCAAGAGATGATGGTAGTGCCTGAAGGGGGCGGCAAGCTTCAGCAGAATCTGACCATGCTGGTAGATGGTCATACGGGTCTTGAGCACAGCATTCCTGTGGAAAAAGGCTACAGCGACGTTACTCAATTATGGAAAGCCACAGAGTTTGGCTATACGCCGACCTTTGTTGTGTCGTACGGCGGCATGATGGGTGAAGAGTACTGGTACGACAAAACTGAAGTGTGGAAGAACCCGCGCCTTCTTCGCTACACCCCGTCGACTATTCTAGATAGCCGCGCTATTCGCAGGCCAACTGCGCCAGAAAATCAGTACAACCACCAAAATGTCGCAAGCTACGCCAAAGAGCTTCGAGATAATGGGGTCAGTGTACATATTGGCGCTCACGGACAACGTGAAGGCTTAGCTGCGCACTGGGAATTGTGGATCATGGAACAAGGTGGCTTCACGCCTTGGGAAGCGCTACGCGGTGGTACTATTGATGGCGCGAAACACCTAGGTATGGGCAAAGATCTTGGCAGTATCGAAAAAGGTAAACTTGCTGACCTTGTAGTGATTGATGGCGACGTATTAAGCGATATTAGAAAGAGTGAATTCGTAGAATACACTGTACTAAATGGACGCATATACGAGTCGGCCACCATGAACGAAGTAGGCAGTAAGAAAAAACGCAAACCGTTCTTCTTTGAGCAAGACAATGCCACCTTTATGCCGCAACAAACGGCAGATGATGTAGAAGCGAAAGCGCACCACTATCATTGGGAGCATTAATCAAGAAAGCGCTAAACATCGAGTAGGGTGAGGCGTCACCGCCTCATCCCTCTCACAGAACCGTACATACGGGCCTCGTATACGGCTCATGTACACAGTTATTTAGCGTAATTGCTAAACACATATCCTGTTTCAA